>Ga0209541_10000529_pt1 | contig 74877 bp, 83 predicted proteins | sample RifCSPlowO2_01_FD_184027 | JGI IMG/M metagenome (GOLD analysis project Ga0209541, IMG submission 184027) | Groundwater microbial communities from Rifle, Colorado - Rifle CSP2_plank lowO2_0.1 (SPAdes) (version 2) | ecosystem: Environmental > Aquatic > Deep subsurface > Groundwater | place...
TTTTCTTTGACCGGAATTCCACCCTTTGCAGGATTTATTGGCAAAGTGTATTTATTTTCTGCTCTCATTCAAAAAGAAATTTATTGGCTCTTAGTCGTGGCCATTTTAAACACCGTCATTTCCCTCTACTACTATATGTATATCGTCCGTGAAATGTATTTAGAAAAACCAACATCTGATAGCCCTCTTTCTCTTTCTCCACTTCACACTCTGACTTTGGCCTTGCTTGTGATCCCAATCTTTATCTTTGGTCTTTATTGGGGACCTCTCTTTACCTATATCTCAAATTCCCTTCAGTTTATTGTTACACCTTGACAAGAGACTATTGAGGAAAGTATTTAAATAAGAACTATGCCTATATCAAAAGAACTTTTAGAAGTCATTGCCTGTCCGAAATGTCATGGAGATTTAGAGCTGACACAACCCGAAGATGGGTTTTTGTGTCATGCGTGCAAGCTCAAGTATCCCATTCGAGATGAAATTCCAATTATGCTTATCGAAGAAGCCCTCCCACTTTAACTTGCTTCTTTTTTCGTAACTTTGATATAAGAAAATCATGATTCCTATAAACCACTTAGCGGTGTTTATGATGCTCGGGTTTGCGCTGATATTGGGACTGGGCCTCCTTGGACTTTCTGCTCTATTAGGGCGCGTCAAACCAGATCCCCGAAAACTCTCCACGTATGAATGTGGCGTTCCTCCTTCGGGCTCTCCGCGCAATCGATATTCTATAAAATTTTACTTGATTGCGATTTTTTTCCTCATTTTTGATATCGAAATTGCATTTTTATTTCCGTGGGCACTCATTGTAAAAAGCCAAATTCCCTTAGGCCCCATGGTCATTGGAGAAATGTTCTTATTTATTGCGCTTTTATTGGTAGGCTACTTTTACATTTGGAAAAAAGGAGCCCTAGATTGGAATTCATGACCCTTCTTGATTTTACCATTTTAGCTGCAAAAGTTGTTCTGGTGATGAGTGTCCTTTTAAGTACCGTTCCGATTTTAGTCTGGGTAGAACGACGAGGATCAGCCTTTATTCAAGATCGACTTGGCCCAAATTTGGTAGGCCCTTTTGGGCTTTTGCAACCCTTGGCAGATGTTGTTAAGTTTCTTTTTAAAGAAGATCCCATCCCTATTGCAGCTCACCGCTTCTTATTTCCTCTGGCTCCACTTTGTTCTTTGGTTCCAGCTGCAGTGACTTTTGCGGCCATTCCTTTTGGAGATACAATTGATCTTTGGGGAAAAACGATCACTCTTCAAATTGCAGATATCAATGTAGGACTTTTATATATTGTGGCCTTTGGATCACTGGGTATTTATGGGATTTTACTCGCAGGCTGGTCTTCCAATAACAAATATTCTATTCTAGGTGCGCTTCGTTCCTCTGCTCAAATGATTAGTTATGAAGTAGCTCTCGGGGCTTCGCTTATTGGCCCCCTCATGGTCTATGGAACCTTTTCTCTGAGAGAAATGGTTCATTTGCAAGCCAGTCATTGGGGGATTCTTCTTCAGCCTGTGGCGTTTATTACTTTTTTTATTTCAGCGTTTGCGGAGTGCAACCGCTTACCCTTTGATCTTCCAGAAGGTGAAGCAGAACTCGTAGCTGGATTTCACACCGAATATGGCAGTATGAAATTTGCGCTCTTTTTTATGGCCGAATATCTCCATATGATTACGATCTCCGCTTTGACCGTCACTCTCTTTTTTGGGGGATGGCAACTCATCCCAGGTCTTGTCCCTCTTGCTCAATGGATTGGTGTGGCTACGTATCCTACGTCCATCGGCCTTTCCTTGCTTCAAGTTTTCTCTTTTACTTTGAAAATAGGATTTTTTCTGTGGCTTTTTATTTGGATTCGCTGGACTTTTCCCAGATTTCGTTATGATCAACTGATGAGCTTTGGCTGGAAAATTTTAATCCCAGTGGCATTGGGAAACATCTTCTTGACAACACTCGCTATTTACTTGAAATGGATTTGACAGAATGTGGCATGACATCATTTTTTGGATTTTGGCTGTACTTTGTGTGAGCTGTGCGCTCTGTGTGGTATGGCAAAGAAATCCTGTGGTCAGTGCGGTATTTTTGGTTGGAAGTTTTTTAGCCTTAGCAGGGCTCTACTTAAACTTAAGCGCTCCTTTTTTAGCGGCTATTCAAGTTATTATTTATGCAGGAGCCATTATGGTTCTTTTTGTTTTTGTCATGATGCTCTTAGATTTACATCATCCTTTAGATCTTTATTTTCGTTTTACAAAACTCAAATTTCCTAAGCTCATCGTCCTTCTCCTCTTTTCTTGGTTTTTATGCACGCTCATTTTAGCCACTGCATTTCCTTTGGCAGCACCTCAAACGAGTCAAGGTTTTACGATATCCCAAATTGCCACACTTTTATTTTCGAAATATGCATTTCCCTTTGAGCTCACTTCACTTCTTTTACTCATTGCAATGGTGGGAGGCGTTGTTTTAGCGAAAAAAAAATGATTTCACCCATTGGATATTCTCATTATCTTATCTTAAGTGCCGTGTTATTCACGATTGGGGTCTTTGGGGTTCTCTTTCGTAGAAATCTTATTATTATTTTTATGTCGATTGAGCTTATGTTAAACAGTGTCAATCTTGCACTGGTGGCCATTTCTAAATTTACACAAAACCCAGATGGCCAAATTTTTGTTTTTTTTGTCATTACGGTAGCGGCGGCAGAGGCTGCCATAGGGCTTGCAATTGTGATTTCTTTATTTCGACATAAGCAAACCATAGCTGTTGATGACATTAATCTCATGAAAGGATAAGCATGCTTTCGGCCATTTTACTTTTTCCACTCCTTGGATTTTTGATCAATGGACTCGTGGGCCGTCGTCTTCCCAAAGTGGCTGTCAGCATCATAGGCTGTACCTCTGTTTTTATTTCTTTTGCCATCGCCTTTTATCTTTTCATGGACTTCTTACAAAGTCCCGAAGGCTGGAGAGAAATAACGGTGACCCTTTTCCAATGGATTCCTCTTCTGGGTGTGGATGCTTCTTTAAAACTAGATTCTTTATCTTTACTCTTGGTATTGGTGGTTACAGGCGTTGGATTTTTGATCCATCTTTATTCCGCCCATTACATGGAAGAAGATCCTTCCATCGCACGCTATTTTTCTTATTTAAATCTTTTCACTTTTGCCATGCTCCTTTTGGTCTTGGCCAATAACTTGCTTTTGCTTTTCATTGGTTGGGAAGGGGTGGGTCTGTGCTCGTATTTACTGATTGGGTTTTGGTTTGAAGACCTTGAAAAAGCTCAAGCTGGGAAAAAAGCTTTTTTGGTCAATCGCATTGGAGATTTTTCTTTTCTCATTGCTCTTTTTCTGATTTTTACCACATTTGGAACTTTCAATATTTCAAGTCTTAAAATCTTTGAAGTTTCGCCTGACCAACTTCACACCTTAACAGTCATTACGCTTCTTTTATTTATTGGGGCATGCGGGAAATCAGCTCAAATTCCTCTCTATGTATGGCTTCCAGATGCCATGGCAGGTCCCACACCCGTTTCTGCTCTAATCCACGCTGCCACGATGGTCACCGCTGGCGTTTACATGGTGGCGCGTCTTCATTTTTGGTACTTGCTCACCCCTTTTTCCATGACGGTCATAGCCACCGTTGGCATTATTACAGCTCTTTTTTCTGCCTCGATGGCCTTTTTTCAAAACGACATTAAAAAAGTCTTGGCCTACTCCACGATTAGCCAACTGGGCTATATGTTTTTAGCTGTAGGGATTGGCGCTTTTTCAGCAGGCGTTTTTCATCTCATTACGCATGCTTTTTTTAAAGCCCTTCTCTTTTTGGCTGCCGGAAGTGTTATTCATGCTCTTCATGGAGAACAAGATATTCAAAAGATGGGCAATTTAAAATCCAAGCTTCCTTTGACCCATATCGTTTTTTTATTTGGCGTCTTAGCTATTATCGGCTGTCCTCCGTTTAGTGGATTTTTTAGCAAAGATGAAATTCTTTGGTTTGCATTTAACAAAAACACACTGTTTTGGATTCTCGGTCTTCTCGGAGCCCTCATGACAACCTTTTACATGGTTCGACTTTTCACACTTGTCTTCTATGGAATCTCTCGAAAAGAAATCAAAGAGCATCTCCATGAAGCGCCCCCTCTCATGGCACTCTCCCTCATTCTTCTGGCCTTTCTTTCTTTAGGGGGAGGACTCATCGGTGTTCCACACTCCCTCTATGGATTTTTTAAAATGGATAATTTCCTCGAACACTTTTTAAATCCCGTGTTTATTGGGCAGCTTGAAATTACGCATGAAGGGCTCAGTGAATATACCCTGATGATGATAACCCTTGTGCTCACCCTGGCTACAGCGATTTGGACTTTTTTAACATTCCATAAACACCAAGAGTGGGCAGAGCATTTGAGAATTAAGTGCTCAAAAATACATGCTGTTCTTGCGAATAAATACTACGTCGACGAATTTTACACATGGGCTTTTGTTGTCCCTGTTAAAAAGAGCTCTGAGTTATTGCTCAAATTTTTAGATAAAGGTGCCATCGATGGGGCGCTTGGTGGCCTAGGAAAAGTAACTATCCTTTCAGGAACGGGACTTAAGCTTCTTCAAAATGGAAACATTCAAACCTATGCCTTAGGGTTTGTCATTGGAACCCTAGGAATTCTTCTTTATATCTGGAGCATGTGGACATGAGCTTTGAAAATTCTCTTTTAACACTTCTCATCTTTTTTCCCATCATCGGAACTTTCTTACTTTGGATTTTACCCAAATCTTTAGAATCTAAAATCCAATCTTTGGCTCTCATCTTTTCTCTCATAGAATTTGTCTTGTCCCTTTTTCTTCTTCGAACTTTTGATTCTTCTTCTCATCTCCTTCAGCTTGTTCAAAAAGTCCTTTTGTATAATCATCGTCGTGCATCCTCCAAGTTATTATTATAACACTCCAAGAACCCCTTTGCAACAATTATAGTACAGATTGTGTCACTTATTTATAAATGTTTCGGTTTAGTTAGTACTTTTTAGTAGTTATATTAAGCAAATGCATTCCATTCTATTTAATTATCCACGGTGAACAAACGATTGTCCTTCACTTTAAACAGCCCAATCCTCGCCCCGGCATCCAGCCAGCCGTGTGCATAATTAAGCGCAGCAAAGGCCAGTACATAATTTTCTTTCTTATCCATAAAATAATGGGCATCATCATAATACCGCTGGGCCATATCCAGGAAATCTCTGGCTTGCTCTAGCCGCTTCTCATCCAGCGCAATTTTAACTTTCTCTAAGGCTTCTTTGGTAATGGAAAAATATTGGTTCAGTTTTTGGATGGTTATTGTTTGCTGTACCCTCATAGAATTACCAAAATAGCTGTTAATTTATAAATTATTTCAATAAGAAAAAAATTAAAAGACAAAAATTATTTCACTTCTTCCCGCTGACCGGCCGTTTGACCGTAATGGGCATGACACCGGCATTAAACTCCAACAAGGCAATTTCAATGGGATCAAATCGTTTCTGCTGCAATTCTTCAGGTGTCATTTTAACTAAAAAGGGAGCGCCCATGGAAATTTGCAGGGCTCGAGAACCAATCATGCGGGCTTTCTCGTACTTGGTATAAATCAAGGTATCCTCAGTAATGGTAGCTGCTTTCATCGTAAGGCTTTATTCAAGACCTCCCTTAAAAATTTTGCCTTTTCTGAGGCGAGATCAACAATTCTTCCAACTTCATCTATCGTTAGAGGTGCAGTTCCGCCTTTTTGCAGTGCAGAAACGGTTTTAGAATCGTCAGTCGTTACTGTTAATCGTGCATCATAAGCTCGCTCTTCTTCTAAGGTTGGATCAACCAAGAGACTACCATTGATTTTATAGACAGTTACGGGTAATGGTTCTTTAACGAGTGGCAAGGAAACCTTAGTCTTTTGATGATAATCAATGGCGCCGGTGCTTTCATCAACGACGGGGAAATGAGCTGATTTAAGGGCTGTCAACGCTGCCAGCCCCGCAGTATCAAAAAGGTTGCCAGCATCATTAATAGTCATAATATCAATGCTGATGAACCAGGCTTTTTCTCCTGGAATAATACAGAGTTTCTTCATGTCGATGGCTTTGGCTTCGCGAATGCCTCGATCCACCACTCGAGCCAATTCTACCGCCTTAATGCCCGGAGGACCGGTTTCAAATTCGGGGTTGGATAAAGGCAATAATTCGGCATTGACCATAATTCCACCTTCGTCAGGTGTATCGTTATAGGGTTTTTCAATGGATAACTTGACTCCAGCAATGACAATGTTGTCCCCAATGCGAACACGAGCAGACCCTTCTGCTGTCCAGGAAATGCCGGTTTCAATAACAATAGGGGTGCGATACTCGGTTAAAGTTCGGTTATCTAAGCGTTTTTGCACTGATGCCAATTGTACGATAGTTTCTTTGTTAACAATCATGTTTTACTCCCGTGAAAAGCGCTCTTTCAAAGCTTTTTTTTGAACTTCATAGACCCTCTCAGTGGCAATTTTTGCCATTTCCAGCGCCTTGATGAGATCTTCTTTGGAAATTTCTCCATCCATTTGCAATAAGGTCAGTTCTTTGGTATTATGAAGCATCGCCACCGGAATATCGGAAACAATCCCAAGATAGGCTTCTTCATTATAATTCAAATCGGCAACAACGGTTCCGTCCACCTGCCCGACGGCAACTGAACTGACCATATCTTTCATGGGGATGCCGGCATCAGCAAGAGCAATGGCAGCAGCTGAAATAGCAGCGCACCTGGTGCCAGCATCCGTCTGTGGTAAGTCCACAAAGACATCTACCACTGAATTGGGAAAAGCGGACAAGTCCATCACTGGTTCTAAGGAGCTGTTCATGACCATGGAAATTTCCTGCGAACGACGATTTCCTCCAGGACGGATTCGTTCTCCTGAACCGGAAAAGGGCATCATGCTATAATGACAGCGCAAAAGACCTTTCTTAGGATTTTGTAAAAATCGTGGGAACAATTCCCGCGGACCGTACACGGCAGCGTAGCAAACCGTATTTCCAATTTTAAAATAGGCTGAGCCATCAGCATTGGGAATTACCCCTGCTTTGGCTTCCATGGGACGAAGTTCGTCCACTTTTCGTTCATCTAATCTTTTTTTGTAGACCATTTTAATTATTATACCCTTTTATCTTCCAAAAATTTTTGCATTCGCTCGGTTAAGCCATCCTGGTGAGATTTCTCCTGAATAAGTTTAATTGCCCGTTCAGCCAAATATTCTCCATTGGTAGTACCTTTAATCCATACGTGACCGTTTTGACCTATGGTAATGTCGCAGCCAGTCTTCTCTTTGATGAGGGAAATCATGCTGCCTTGCTTCCCGATGACCCGAGGCACTTTCTGACTGTTAATATGAATAATTCTTCCACCAGATATTTTATGCAATCCGGGCTCTTTCATGGTTAAATCAATCAAGTTCTGAGAAGTAACATTGACCAGAATAACCACCACATAATCACCTATCGCAATAATTTCGCTTAAATCTTCGTCTTTTTTGATGAAGCGGGTAGTGGCATCTTTGACATTCAGAAAAGCGCTGTAGGCTGTTCCGGTATCAACCCGCCAGCCATTTAAGGTAATATCACTGACTTTGCCGATAATTTTGTCCCCTACACGAGGGATATAAGGCCCAGCAAGGGGAGTTATTTTAATAACCCTACCAGGAATAGACACTAAACCTAACACTTTAGAGTAAATAGCGCTCTCTTTTCGGTAGGTATTTTCTCCGGGCAGGTAATCCATGCCTTCAGCGAGAATTTCGCCAGGGATGACAATGTCCCTTTCTTGTACCAGTACATTACTCATTTTGTATACGTATTTCCCCGTGCGTCATGGAATTTATCTTTTCTATAAACTCAAGATAAAATCCCGCCGGGATCTCCATTTTTATCTTCCAACTTCCATCTGAAAACCACTCCTCTTTTAAAAGCTTACTGTTATTTTTGATAAATTGGGGATTTTGGGTAGTGATAAACCAGACAATGACAGCCATTTCTCTCTGTTCTATGTGCAATTAATTACAAGAATGAAATGAATAGTTAGGCTATTGCTTTTTCAGCAGCTTCAATAACTCTACGAACGTCACCAGAAAAAACTTGACTGGCACGTAAAATTTCAATAGATACAATGGAGCCATCTTTAGCTATATCAATTATTACTCCATTAGGTAGCTCAACACTCTTCCAATAGCCTTCTTTTTTAAGTTGAATATTAAAGATGTCCTCGTCTTTGTCGTACCAGTTTTCCATGTTAGTCCAGCCAGTAAGCCGTGATTATTTTAAAAGTTTTATTTACGTTTCTTTTGTAGATTACTTTGAGTATTCTTCCCGAAGGAGGGATACGACAAATGGCGTTGGAAGCATCAGGCCAATATTTATCTTTCAATTCATCTGAATTGCTTATGGCATACTCAAACATATCATCCGTTATTTCTGAGCGATACTTTTTTTTCCAAAGCCAATGTTTTGAATACTCAAACTTCATTTAGTAGATAGTATTAGCTGATTTATAAATATTTTGTGGTTATTTTCACTTATTCTGTTTCCAAATCAGTTCAAAGAATTTTCGGTAGGACTTAGCCGTCTGCGGTTCTTCGATGAGAAAACCAAATGGCTTATCCAGATAAATTATGATAGCAACCCGATTACCACAGATAATAGTTTCAGTCAATTCTTCAAAATCTTTGGAGGTAGTTTTAACAGTTGTCAATGACCGTTTATTGAGTTGATTTGCCCACCACCTAAGTTTGGCATGAAAAAGCAATTGAGCTTTTATCTTTTTGTGAATTCGTTGACGGTGAAAACTATCCCAGAAAAAATCACCAAATAATTCATGGGCTCGAAGCGGACCGCCATAAGCATAGTATTCCTTGGAATGAGTATCGAGCATCAGGTTTAATAATTCTTTAACGCCACGAATTCCTTGAAACAAACTTGCCTGTGGTTTTTGGGGAGCGTTAATTCGTGTAGCTTCCAGTTCTGGAAGAATTTTTTGTAATCGTTCTTTCTTTTCATCTATAAAACTAAGCAAGAGTTTTGGTTCAACAGTCTGATAGTGATTCACTTTTCCTTCTAAAATAGAGGTAATAAAGCCTTTTTGTGCTAAAGAATGAAAAGCCCGATGAACAACCGCATTCTGTAAGCCAGATTTTTCTACCACCTTACCAGCGGTACTGGAGCCGAGCTCTAAGAGGGTTAAGAATACTTTGATTTCGGCGCCGGTAAGACCTAAATCCTCAAGTATGGAAGTATCCATATCTCAATGTTTTTTCTGGTTTATTTAAGATTTTCTATTTATAACCACAATTGTGATTATAAAAATTTATATTTAAAATATTTTTCTCCTCTTGAATGGAGAATAGATATCCTGCCCTTGGACCATACATTCAAAGTAAAATGAAAGAATGTGGTTACAGAAGTTTAAGATCTTTAGCTTTAAAAATGGGATTGACTCCTGCTGCTCTTTGTAGTTACAATCAAGGTTATCGTTTTCCAAGAGAAAAAAGTATCCAAAAATTAGCTATAGCATTTCGAACAGACCCGCGAGAGATTGAACAATTACGGGAGGAAGTTGATGCAAGGCAGAGGAAAAAATATGTTACAGAAAGCGAATTGGAACAATTGGTAGAGTCACGTAAAGTGATAGAATTAGACTCAATGGCCAACAAAGTAGCTATCCAGTTACAACCTCTTTATGAAAAAATAGATCTAAAAATTGAACAATTGATAGAAATTACAAAAATGGTAAATTCCCAATTGATAGGATATAATACCCTAATAGAGGCACACAATGCACTTATAAATTTTTTTGGAAGAGAAAGTAAATAATTAGGCTAAAAATAATATAAAAAAACAAAACCTCACTTCACTAATTTCTTTAATTCATCATTGCTTAATTTAGTAAACCGGCGTTCTTTGCCATCGACAAAAGCAGCATCCACCCGGTCGAAGTTGAATTCGTCTTTCAGAAACTCTTTCATTAAGCTCAATCCTAACCGTAAGCCTTCCTCAACACTCATCCCCGCTTTCCAGCGCTTCTCTAACTGCGGCTCGATTTCTGTATCACCCATCCCAATGACGGCAGCTCGGCATTGGAAGTACAACCCATAGGGTTCGGTGATGTATAATTTAACATCCCCGTCGTCTTCAACGCCGCCGACAAGCATGGATACTCCAAAAGGGCGGAGTCCGGCTGACTGGGTGCAGACCTGCTTTAAGTCGCACATTTCTTTGACAATGGAAATAATATCAATTTTAGTGTCATAGGTTACCGCATGCTGTTGCGCGTGCAGCTGCGCCCGATCAACCAAGACCCGGGCATCGGCGATTAAACCGGCGGCGGTAGCGCCGATATGATCATCAATCTTAAACATTTTTTCGATAGCTTCCGGGACGACTAATTTGCTCAAAATCCGCTTGTCGGTAATGAAGACCACACCATCTTTACAGGCGATGCCCATCGCCGTAGGCCCCTGCTTGACGGTTTTTTTGGCATACTCAACCTGCAAAAGCCTTCCATCGGGAGAAAACATAGTTATAGAACGGTCATATCCCATCTTATCTATCATCTGTTTATTCTGCTGCATTTTTAACACCTCACTTTTCCAACAATGAACTTGCTTTTTTCAGTACCCCGGACGTAATCAGGGAACGAATAATAACCGGCTGGTTTTTAATCTTTTTGATTAAAGTTAAGGCCGCTTTGAGCTCATCTACATATTTATGATTCACTTTAATTATAAACTTTTGGTTTTTGGCGCTGAATTTTTCCTTCAGAAACAGGGGAGAGGACTGGGCTAATCCCCATTGGCCGAAGAAGAGCAGCAGAGCTTTCTCGACTTCTTCCTGGACATCCGGCAGTGAGAAAGTATGGTTTCCCATAATCTGAAAAGTGACATATCTCTTCTTCTGGCGCGAGGAGGGAAGAATTTTCATACAGTCAGAAAAAAGAAAATAGTATATAAAGCTTGTTGAGGGAAAGTTCAAAAAAATCAGAAAATAGTTAAACCAGACAATTTAATAGCAACTTTATGACCGATGAAACCAAATGTATCAGACCCAGAAGTATTGGACTTGGTTTAGTAGAGCTTATGGGTGGAACATTAGTTACTGAAATAGGAGGGTCTGTAGTCTATTTAGCTCGCCAAGCCCCCCTCTTGGAAAAACCTTTTGAACCAACACACTTAATTACCTATGGAATTGGAACAGCCGGAGCCATGGTCGCAGTACTAGGGCTGGTTACTCTTTATGATGGAATTAAAATTTTAAAAGAGAATTATTTTCCAAATTATACTACTTAGAACAGCATACAAAATCTATCCAAAAACCTATTCTATAAACTCTTCTTCACTCGCTTCTTCTGGTTCCTCGGCATCTTCATCGTTTTCTTCTTGGTCAGGAGCTCCGCCTGCCAGCATAGCCGGGTCATTCGTGAATACGGTATTCCGATCTACTGCCCCTTTGATGACTTCAATCTTACCAAACTTGCCCGTTGAGAGCTGTTTTTCATTGCGATATTCCGAGCACCAGCCGTTTTGGACATGGATGGTGTCGCCTTCATTGACTAAATCAATATCATCATTCCATAAGGTAAGAGTCACTTGCCCGGTGCCATCCTTGACCACTACATTACATACTTTTCCTTTCTTGCCGAATTTCTCAAAAGTACGGGGGGAGTCTTTCCTGATGACGGTAACAACGACATCAATATTGCCTTGGTTTGGCTTTATATCCTTGAGTTCCATGATATGCCTGTGGTCAGCCTTTTTTTATATAGTTTTCTGTTCTTGAGAGAGTATATCTACGTGCCTTTCTCCAGAGCATCCCTTAACTGCGCGACCGGGGCGGCGTACATTTCTTTCACTTTCGCCGGAAGTTTCTGAAGTAAAGCACTCGCCGTCTCATATTCTCGCTGGAGCACTGCCAAGTTTCCTTTACTGGCATTATTCAGCAGCTCCTGAAGATTTTTTTCGGCTTTCATCTGCTCTTCCAGCTGTTCACGCACTTTGGCAATTCGGCCGTAAAAGTTGGCTTTCTGCTTCTCGGATAATTTCAGGTAGTGGTCGTAAATATGGAGGTACTGGGCCTGAAGCGAAGAGGGTGATTCCTTCAGCAGAAGCTTATTGATGACTTTCAAATCCCGCCGGATGATGCTGGGAGCGTACATATATTCAAACCAAAGGACGATGCTGCCAAATAAACCTAGGATAATCAGGATGACCAGCAACACCATCTGCAGTGTCTCATCTTTTTCCAAGATGTACAAAAAGGAGGTAATGCCTACCAGAACGGTCAGAAGAATAAACCATAATATAAAACCACCCTTTCGGTCCATAGGTTAAAGAGAATGAGAGGGTATATAAATATTTGGGAGAGTTTATTGATGCTGTAACGATGATAACTTTTCTATCAGCCGGGCTATATTTACTCGTTCCTGGAAGGTATTCTCACGGTCGCGGACAGTAACGGCGTTATCATCTAAACTTTCAAAGTCGATGGTAAGGCAGTATCTCGTTCCAATTTCATCGGCTCGGGCATATCGCCTCCCTACTGAGCCAGACTCGTCGTAGAAGCAGGAAAAGGTTTTTCGAAGCTGTTCATACACCTGCTCGGCTTTAGCCGTAATCTCCGGCTTATTTTTGACCAGGGGAAAGACCGCGCAGTAGAAAGGAGTAAGTTGATTGGGAAGATGGAGTACGATGTTCCCTCGCTGCTGATTATCCTCATAGGCTAAATCCAGCAAGGCATACACATTCCTATCGACACCAAAAGAGAGTTCCAGCACGTGGGGAATAAATTTCTGCCCGCTTTCTTCTTCCAGCACTTCCAGAGACTGTTTAGAGATTTTACCATGCCCTTGTAAATCATGATCAGTTCGATAATGCAACCCGCCTACCTCGGTAAAGCCGTATTCCTGAAGGTCTACTTCTAAATCAAAGTGATATTTATTGTAAAAGGCTTTTTCGGTATCATTTAACTGATACAGGCGGAATTTCTCAGTGGGGATATGCAGGCGCTCCAGATAGAACTGCTGGATTTTGACGAGATGATAGACATAAAAGGCAGGCAGGCCTTGCTGAACGAGCTCCGCGGCAGTTCTTTCGACAACCTTGCCAGGGGAACGATCAGCAACCAAGAGTGTTCTTAAAGGATAATCTTTTATCAAGGGAAAAGAACGATGCTCATTGATCCTAGAGGGATTAAAAAAAATCTGTAATTCAGCTTGCGTAAACTCGCGCTGGCGCAAGGTTAAGTTCCGGGGCGAGATCTCGTTGCGATAGGCACGGCCAATGATGGCTAAGCCCAACGGTAATTTTTTTCGCAGCAACTCATGCTGGAGCTTGAAATTGACATAGGGGGACTGAGCGGTTTCCGGGCGAAGATAAGCTTTCTGGGAAGAACCTACTCCTAAATTCAGGGGGAACATCATATTCATAATCGTCACCGGAAGAAAATTAGATTTACATTTTGGGCATTGGAGATGATGCGACTGAACCAGTTTGGTGAGTTCTTCAGGGGTGTGTCCTTCCATTCGTTTCTGCAGAGCTTTTTCCAGAAAATGATCAGCTCTATCTTGGAACTGGCACTTAGAGCATTTGATAACCGGGTCGATAAAGTTCTCCAGATGCCCGGAAGCTCTAAAGACATTCTCAGGCATGATATTGGCAGCTTCTATCTCAAAGAAGTTGTCATTAAGACCTAAAAAATAGCTGCGCCAGAGATTTTCAAAGTTGTGCTTGAGCTTGGTCCCAAGATGCCCGTAATCATATAAGCCAGCAATGCCGCCATAGATTTCGCTGGAAGGATAGATGAATCCTTTCTTTTTGCAAAACATGGCTAGATCGGAGGTGGTGTGGGTCATTTTTTTGGAATTTACGTCTATATTTATTAATCTTGTTAGCGAGTTAGTTCTTTGGCCCAATCTAAAAATCGTTCTGCATGCTTGAGAGCAAGATCCGCTTCGTTCGAAGTTATCAATTTTTCTTCATATTCAGCCTGATTTTTTAATCCTAAGAGAGAGGAAAGCTGCTGGATTTTCTTATTGAGGTCCATTCCCGGCAATACTTTTATCTGCCTGATCAATTGCAATACTTCATTGTGCCTTTCTCCAATACAACGCTGACTTAGGTGAAAAACGGTCAAAGCATCGGCTGCGGAAATACCACTGTACACTGCATTGATAACGCAACTATTCCAATGGTTTTTTGCAAAAGCATCTTGTGCGCTAGCGAAGCACTCTTGAGCTTTTTGGAGGTAATTCTGATGTAAAGAGGGGGTAACGGCCCTGGTATTTACCATTTTCCACAAATAAGTATGTTCTTTTTAATAATGTTTTCCCTAAGTGCAGGGTTGGTAGCTGCAAATTCAGCGGGAGTAAATAGAAGCGGCGAGAGGGGGTTTCCAAAAAGATCTAAAACTTTTACTAAAAGTGGTTCTAATTTTTGCTCTACTTTTTTCTTGTTAGTAGTTATAATAAGAAGGTCTATATCAGAGTTATACCCTTCTTTTTCTTCTGCCACACTCCCAAAGATGGCGCAGACTTTTATATCTTGAAAGGAGAGGTGTTTCTTAATGAGGTCTATGACTTTTTGCAGAGTCATTTGTTCTTGTCGAAATAACTTATTCAAAGGCTCATAGAGATAAGAATTGGTATTAAGATAGAGTGCATGGCTTCTTCCAAATATTTGTTTAATGATTAAATTATGCCGCTCTAACTCCAAGATAGATTTAGAGACTGAACGGTGATTTACTTGAATCAAAGTGGCCATTTCCCGTATCCCAAAACCCTTACGGGGGAATTTGCACAGTACCCGCAAGAGCTTTACTTTTATCTCTGAGCCAAATATTTCTTCCAGATAGGTATGAAATCTCATGGTGCATTAAATTCTCCATATGGGGAATATTATGTACTATATAAAAGTTACGCCTAATTTTCCGGAAAATGAAACTATTGGCAGATTTTTTGATTTTTACTGGCAAATGAAAGATCAAAGTAAATTTTATAAACCAAGAACCTTGCACTAAAGTATGACCTATGACTCAGCACGATACCAAGCGGTGTACACCCATACCGTGGAACAAATCATAACTAGGGGGTTGCTGGAGGGTAATCGAAAAATTACTCAAAAAGGAATACGAGCGGTGACGCAGACTCTGCCGGGATTGGAACAGAAATTAGCATCAGCTATGAAAGATCTACGTCAAGTCGTTAATCAACCAAGGAGCTGTGAACAGGATTATGCTCTCTATACTCTTGCCTGCATCCTCTGGAAAGACTGGAATTATCAGGAGAAGAAGGCAGTGCGAGAACTTGCTGGCAGAACCAATTTGCATGTTTCGGCGCTCCCCATTCTTGCCGGAGCGTACTTGATGAGTAGGGCAACGGAGAGGGGGATAATCTATTATTCTTCTCAAAATACCTTAAATTTGATGAGGGAAAGGACCAGAGGGAATGGGGTGTAGAATAGTTTTTCAATGAGAAAAGGAAAGAAGGAAATTTTTTATTCCACAATAATCTGCAGCTTATTTTTATCTATCGGCTCTAAGATCACTTCTTTTCCTTTTTCAAGAGAGAGAAACTGCACCAATGATTTTGGTATTCGAACATCCAATGCATTTCCCACCTCAGAGACTTTGCTTCGAGCTCGCAATCCCCATAATCCTTTGCGTTTAACTTCCATTTCAATTTTATCAGAAGCAGCAGATTCAAACAAAGTTTCACCGCAGTGTTTACACACTAATGCTGCAAAAGTACCAATATTCTCCCCTAAAAATACATAGGGGACCTTCTTTTTCTCATACGTTCCCATATTACAACTGGTGCATCTTATTTTTTGTTCCATCCTTTGGGCCTCCCTAAATGGACTGTAATTACTTTAAATTTATCACCTAGCTTTTCAAACACAACCGTGAAATGCCGGTAGATAGTTATAAAATGATTTCCCTCGAGAAAGCGAGGACCCCTACTGATAGCCTCGGCAATTTCGACCCGGGAAATCCCATCATCCATGGCTTCATCCTGAGCATGTTTGGTCATTACTACTTCATCCTTTGTTACCATCCGAGGATCTCCGTATAAACTAGTAATTACTTGTTTTATTTAAACCTTTCGGCGAAAAATATTCACTTCCTCAACCACTCCACTTCTTCTTCTGTAAGATCTAATTCTTTGGCAACCTCTATTCCTGCGCCATGCTGAAACATCACTTGAAGATAGGGCACCTGCTCTAAAGCTACTTTTCTGGAAGTGTGCGTCGCTGCGCCTAGTTTTTCAGCTATCTCTTTTTTCTTGGCATTCTTCATCTTGGCCTGCCAGAGGCGCAGAATACGCATGGTGGGACGGTACTCAACAAAGTTGGGATTCTTTTCCTCTTTGGCGGAGGAAATGCCGGCGGTGAGTAAATTAGAGATGTAGACTAAAAATCGCCAGTGCTGCTGCCGCTTGATTCGGCCATTAAATACATCGGCACGGGCTAAATGCTCATAGGCTTTGGCCAAAGAACTGGGAGTAAGGTATTCTTTAGGCACATTTTCATCCAGCCACAGAAAGACTTCATTCATATCGACATCAACATCATCTAAAACGGGAAGGGCGTTCTCAACGACTGAGGATTTAAAAATCAAGTGCAGGGCGTTGATGATGGACTCGGTTCGCTTTCTGTCGGACAGCGTTCGTACCGTGTCCAGAGTGCAGTGCTGGTTTATAGTGCACATCTGTAAATCAAGCAAAGCTCCTCGTACGTCTCCATCAACTTGTCTGGCAATGGTATTAATGGCCTTGATATCAAATTGAATATTCTCCTGCTCACACACCCACTGCAAGGTGTGAGCGATGGTTTTATGGTCTACCTTATGAAATTCAATCAGAGTACACGCTTTGGTCAACGGCTTGAATTTGCTGTCATAGGGGTCATTAGCAGTGAGAATAATGGGAAAGGATGACTTTTGAATTGCCGACACTAACGTCGGGATACACCCGCGGTCTTCCCTTCCAGAAATGTTGTCGATTTCATCGATAAGGATAAGTTTGGGGGTGAAAAAAAGCGACTGCTGTCCTAAGGCTGCCCCTAAAAATGATTTCATCGAAGCTTCATTGCGTACATCAGAGGAATTAATTTCCAGAATATCATATTTTAACTCCTGGGCTAGCGCATATACTGAGGAAGTCTTGCCATTGCCAATGGGGCCATAAATGAGCGCCGCCCGGTTTTTTTGTTTTTTATAATTGAGAATGAAATCCTTCAGCTGCGATACGCCCAAGGGCTGGCCAAAGACCTGGGCGGAGTTCTTGGGTGCGTAGGTAGTAGTGAAGAGGGGCATACGAGTGGGGGTCGAGGAAAGGTTAAAAGATTTATGGTTTAAAATTATATAGAAAGGTTTGATTAACCCATCCAAATACTTCAAACCCTTCTAAGAAAGACTTTGAATTCAATGTAAAATAGGGGTTATTCAAAGTCCTCTATAATTTTCTATCATGGTTACTTATCTATTTAACCATTCATATTCTCCTTTGCCATAATCTATTTAAAGCCAGCTCCAGAACAGGAAGGAGGGTGGCAGTTACATGAAAGATATTCGTTTAGGATTAACTTTTAATGATGTTCTTCTCGTACCTAAGCGCACGCCTCTGAGTTCCCGTAGCGAGGCGGAGGTGACCAGCCGTTTTACGAAAAATATTGCTCTTAATATCCCCTTAGTCAGCGCCAATATGGCTACCGTTACTGAGCATAAGATGGCGATTGCCATGGCTAGAGAAGGAGGGCTGGGAGTTATCCATCAGTTTGGAAGCATTGAAGAACAGATGGAAGAAATCAAAAAGGTGAAGAAAAGCACCTGTTACATTATTGATTATCCGGTTTCGGTTTCTCCTTTAATTACCATCCAGGAAGCGGCTGCCATCATGAAACAGGAGGGGGTAACAAGCTTGCTGGTCAAAGTGGGCGATGAGCTGGTGGGAATTTTTACCTCGCGCGATTACCTATTTGAGGATGATTTTAGTAAAAAGATAAGTGAAGTTATGACCACTAAAGAAAAATTGGTAACGGCAGAGTATGGCCTGCCCTTGGATGAGGCAAAAAAAATCTTACATACGCACCGCATTGAAAAATTACCCCTTTTGCAGAATGGTATCGTCCGGGGCTTAATCACCACTCAAGACATCAAAAAGCTGGAGCAATGGCCCCAGGCCTGCCGGGATACTAAAGGAAGACTGCGAGTAGGAGCTGCTGTTGGAGTGAAAGATACTTTGGAAAGGGCGAAATCCTGCATCGATGCTGGTGCGGATGTGATTATCTTGGATATCGCCCATGCCCATTCTGAGCTGGCCATCCAGCGCCTGAAAGAACTGAAATCTTATTTTAACATCGATGTGATGGTCGGAAATATTGCGACAGCAGAAGCTGCTTTGGATTTAATTCAGGCGGGAGCGGATGGGTTAAAAGTGGGAATCGGACCCAGTCCGGTGTGCACCACTCGCATTATTTCCGGCAGCGGAGTGCCTCAGTTGACTGCTATCTTAGATGTAGTTCGGGTTGCCCGGAATTATAAGGTTCCCGTCTGCGCCGACGGAGGGATGAAATACCCCGGGGATGTGGCCAAGGCCATCGGCGCGGGCGCCAGCAGTATCTTTTCGGGCTTTCTGTTTGCCGGAACGGATGAAGCGCCGGGGATGGTCATCATGAAAGACGGCAAGCGGTATAAAAAGTACCTAGGCAGCGCCTCGTATGACAGCGGGCATGAACGGAAAGAAAACTTAGAGGGAAAACAGTACAAACAAAGGCTGGATATTTTTGTAGAGGGGGTAGCTATTTTGATTGACTACAAAGGACCGGTTCAGGATACCATCCGGGGGATCATCAAAGGGCTGCAAAGCGCCATCAGTTATTGCGGCGCACATAGTATCGCTGAAATGCAGGAGAAGGCAGAGTTTATACAGATTACATCCAGCGGCTGGGATGAAAGCCTCAGTAGAGGGCAGAAGTTGAGTGAATGAAAATAAGTTTGAGGATTAACCCGCAGAAAGAGAACAAAAATAAAAAATCCTTAATCCCAGAGCGTGGCAAAGGATTCTTCTTCCTCATCAAAGTCGTCGTCTCCATCATCGTCGTCATCATCATCGCCAAAAGCGAGATGCTTCTTCTTTTTCTCTTTCATGATTTTCCCCCTAAATATGCTTGAAATCATCATTCCATATAATGCAGATTTAAAATGATTATGGTTGTGGAGAATATAGGTCTTTCTGGGAGAAAGTGGCTGGTCAGCTTGAAAATACCGTTCTGGGCATTATTACAGCGTTACTTTTTTAAAGAGCCTTTGAATTTATCTATAGATGGAGCTTCCTCAACATTACGATTCTAAGCTATCTGAACCAAAGTGGCAGAAATTCTGGGAAGAGAGTGCTATTTATGTCTTTCATCCGACACCTAAGATGGAAACCTATAGTGTTGATACTCCTCCTCCAACGGTATCAGGAAAGATGCATATGGGGCATGCTTTTAGTTATACCCAGCAGGATATCGTCGTGCGGTATCAGCGGATGAGGGGGAAAAAAGTCTTTTTTCCTTTTGGAACGGATGATAACGGGCTGCCTACGGAAAAACTGGTGGAGAAAAAAAAGAATATTCTCTCCCGCACCATGAAGCGGGAAGAATTTGTCAACATCTGCCTGGCACTAATCAAAGAAGAAAAACCCTTATTCATCCAGAGCTGGAAGGATATCGGCATATCAGCGGATTTTACCCGGTCGTATTCAACCATTAACCGGCACTGCCAAATTACTTCCCAAGCCTCTTTTTTAGAATTATTCCAGAAGGGACGAATTTACCAGCAGGAATCGCCTAATACCTTCTGTGTTTCTTGCCAAACGGGCATCGCCCAGGCAGAATTTGAATCCGTTGATATGGAATCCTCATTTAATGAAGTTGCATTCAAATCGGGAAGCAAGGATCTAGTTATTGCCACCACCCGCCCAGAAATGATTCCTGCCTGCGTGGCCTTATTTCATCACCCAAATGATGACCGATATAAGCACCTGAAGGGAAAGTTTGCCCAGGTGCCCATTTTTAACTATGAAGTGCCCATCTTAACCGATGAAACGGTAGATAAAGAAAAGGGAACCGGATTAATGATGGTCTGCACTTTTGGAGACAAAGAAGATGTCGATAAATGGTACCGCTATAATCTGCCCTTGCGGGTGGTATTTGAGAAGAACGGCAGAATGAATGAGCTGGCGGCAGAATTCAAAGGAAAGAAAATTGTGGAAGCCCGCAGCGCTATTCTGGAAAAGTTACAAGAGCAAGGAGTGCTGAAGAGCCAGAAGAAAATCATCCATGCCGTGAATGTCCATGAACGCTGTAAAACCGAGATCGAATTTCTTAAGACAAAACAATGGTATATTAAAATTCTAGATCAAAAAGAACTCCTGTTAGACGCAGCTAATCAGATTACCTGGTATCCTTCCCATATGAAAGTGCGCTACAATCATTGGGTGCAGAACTTAAATTGGGACTGGTGCATTTCCCGCCAGCGCTATTTTGGCATTCCGGTTCCGGTATGGACCTGCAGCAAATGTCAGAAGTATATTTTTCCTAACGTACAGGACCTGCCGGTTGATCCGGTCATTGATAAACCTAAAACGCCTTGCGAATGCGGCTCTACTTCTTTTGCGGGAGAGACTGATGTCCTAGATACTTGGGCAACTTCCTCAGTAACACCGGAAATTGCCGGGAACTGGGCCAGCAAGGGGGAATATGAGTTTACTTTTGAAGAGAACGTCCCTTTTTCCTTACGACCACAGGCGCATGATATCATCCGCACCTGGTTATTTTACACGGTAGTGAAAAGCTTTTACCATCATGGACGAGTGCCTTGGAGTAAAGTCATGATTTCCGGGCACGCCCAGGATGCGCAAGGACGAAAAATGTCCAAATCTTTAGGCAATATTATTGAACCGCAGGACATGATTAAGAAATACTCTGCTGATGCCCTGCGATTCTGGGCCGCGGGCTCAAAATTAGGTGATGACTTGCCCTTTCAGGAGAAAGATTTAGTGACGGGGCAGAAGTTTGCCACTAAATTATGGAATGCCTCTAAATTCAGCCTGATGCATTTGGATGATTATCATCCTGCTCAGCAGAAAGTCCAACTGGAATATTTTGATAAATGGCTGCTCAGTAAACTGCATCGGCTTATCCGAGAGAGTACGGATACTTTTGAACAGTATGAATATTCACGGACGAAAGCAGAAGTTGAGCAGTTTTTTTGGCACGTCTTTTGCGACTATTACTTAGAAATTGTCAAGGATAGGCTGTATAATCCCATGGTTCGGGGAGTGCAGGCCCGGCACAGCGCTCAGCGGGGGTTATATGAAGGATTGCTGGGGATACTGAAGATGATGGCGCCGATTATGCCTCATATTGCCGAAGAGATCTATCAATTGTATTTTGCCGCCCGGGAAGAAGTTAAGAGCATCCATATTTCGTCCTGGCCGGTATTTGATGAAAAATTGATTGATGAAAAGGCGGAACTTCTGGGGGACCTCGGTATCGACATTATTACCACCATGCGCCGGTATAAATCCGAACAGCAGTGGTCGATGAAAGAAGAACTCAAAGAGATCATTCTAGTGAGCTCTGAACCAGAGTTCAAGACTATGATTGCCGGTATTGAAGGCGATTTACGGGCGGTGTTGAATGTCAAAAAAATAAGTTTTGCGGGAAAAACCACCCTGGAAAGTGAAAAGATGGGTGTTGGGATTGGAGTGGTGCATTCATAAATAAGAGGGGCGAAAGACCAACAGCTTTAAATAAGAGAAAGGTGTTTTAGGAAGAATAGGGTGGGGAAGAGAACATTCGAGTAAAAAGGGAATGTTGAATTTTCCACTGCAACGATACTATATAAATAAAAAAGGAGGAAGAAAAAATGGTTGAAGGTTACTGCGTTAAGTGTAAAGCCAAGCGAGAAATCTCAGCGGGCAAAGAAGTTGCGATGAAAGGGAAAGGCGGAGTCACCAGAAGGGCAATGAAAGGAAAATGCCCGAAGTGCGCCACGACTATGTTTAGAATCTTAGGTGCAAAGAAATAAGTTCTTCTTATTTTTTTTATTTTATTATTTAAATTCTAGAAAATTGGTATAGAAAGTTACTAGGACTTATCATCTTTTCCCTTGAGCATATCTGCAACCTCTGCAGTGCTCATGATCTTCAGTTTGAACTTATGCTGCAAATTTGCCCTGACCTTAATCAATCTCTCGTTTTCAGTCACGAAGCATTCTCCTTGAGCGTCCATCACTGCATCGATATAGCGCAGAAAACTATCGCTGCCATAATCATCGTAAAACTTATCCAGGTAGTGTTCTTGATATTCTTCTTTGGTGAATAATCCTTGCTCCAAAGCTTTTTGGAGAACCTGCTTATTATCTTCATGTATCTTCTGTAATATTCGCTGCACCATGGACTCGCGCACGGCTAAAGGCAGCTTTCGAGCTTTCTCAAAAAGGACTGGATCGAGGGGAGCATATTTTTTGGTCATGCTTTGCGTATCTCATACCCTTCTTTGGTGTCCCCAATGATATACCCTAGCTGTTTGATCTTATCCCGCAGTTCATCGGATTTCTTCCATTCCTTGTTCTGCCGGGCTTGCAAGCGTTGCTTGGCTAAGGCGATGATTTCTTTCGAAATTTTGTCTTTCTTGACATGAGCCAAATCCAGACCAAGTACTTTACCGCACTTGACAAGAAGGGTGTACTTATCCTTGTTGCTCAATTTTTCATCTTTTAACATATCCCATACTGTTGCCAAAGCCTGGGAGGTGTTTAAATCATCATTGATTTCCTGGGTAAATTGTTCCAGGTATTTTTTCTGGGCTTCTTTTTGCTCTTTGTCTTTAGCTAATTTTAATTCTAGAACTTTATCTACCAGTCGCCTTCGGGCTATTTTTGCCCCTTCCAAGGCTTCATAGCTGAACATCAGGGGATTGCGATAGTGCGTGCCTAAGCAAAAATAGCGATAGTCTAAGGGATGAAAGCCTTTTTCTTCTAAGGTGGCAAGAGTGATAAAATTATTGCCGGACTTGGCCATTTTCTTGCCAGCGGTTAACTCTAAAAAAGCATTATGCAGCCAATATTTCACCCAGGGTTTCTTGCCTATTGCTGCTTCAGACTGGGCGATTTCATTGGTATGATGCACGGGAATGTGATCAATACCACCGCAATGGATATCAAATTGATTCCCAAGATATTTAGTTGCCATGGCAGAGCATTCAATATGCCAGCCGGGATAACCCTCACCCCACGGTGATTTCCATTTCATTTCCTGCTCTTGAAACTTAGATTTGGTAAACCATAACACAAAGTCATGAGGATTTTTTTTGTTTTTATCTTTCTCCACTCGAGCTTTAGTTTCAGCAGATAAATTGAGTTGGGCCAGTTTTCCATAATCTTTGAGCCTGGAAGTATTAAAATACACATTCCCCCCCGCAACATAGGTAAAGCCTTTTTTTTCTAAGGTTTTAATCATCTCAAGTTGTTCTTTGATATGATCGGTTGCCTTGCACCAAATATCTGGTTCAAGAACCCCTAGCTTCTTGATATCACTCTTAAAAGCCTTGGTATAAAAATCAGCTACTTCCCACACCGTTTTCTTTTCTCGTTGTGCTCCTTTGAGCATCTTATCTTCTCCGGTATCGGCATCCGACGTAAGATGGCCAACATCGGTAATGTTCATGACATGATTTACCTGGTACTTGTTGAGCAGCAAGGTGCGCTTTAACAAATCTTCAAAGATATAACTACGCAAATTGCCGATATGGGCATAATGATAGACCGTCGGGCCGCAGGTATAGAGGCCCACTTTTCCTTTCTGGAGGGGGCTGAAAGGTTCTTTGGTACGGGTGAGGGTGTTGAAGAGTTGCAGGGTCATTTTTATCTTGGTAAGACTAATTTTTGTAAAACTTTATTAATTTTTTCCTCATTAATGTTTCGAACTGCAACAGGTTCATTCTCCTGCTGTAAAAATCTTTCTATATAATCATCATACAAAGTATTATTTAAAATAATTTCTTTTTCTTTTCCCTGCATTTTTAAAGTGATGGTTTCTTTTAATTCTTTAATTATTCTATCAGGGATAATAGCTTTACATTTCTCTAACCCTTCAGGAAAATGAATTGGCGGCAGTTTTCCAGTTTTTTGAACATACTTGGCATTGAGAAGTCCGCGCAGGGCGTAGAGATATTTTTTGTGGGTAACCTGCTGCTTGATGGCCAAATACTTGTGATAATTAAAACTACACATTGATTTGTAATGATAGTACAAAGCATTGGGATTAAATGAGGTTAGAGCTATTTTCTGTAGTTCTTGTGGCTTCTGGCCGTAATAAAGAATATCTGACTGCATCCATTCGATAACAGATGGGTTAGATTTGAGTAATAATTTGCAGAATTTAAAAACATCAAAGCCGCTTATATCAATGAGACCTTGTTCAAAAGTATGATTGATAACTTTATTAGTGGCTATTTCATTTTTTACAGAAAGATAATTCTCTAAAGGTTGAACAAACACAAAACGGACATCATAATCACTGTCTTCACTGCTCATACGCCAGAGCCTGCTTCCCGATTCTACTGCGAAAAGAATAGTAATATTTTCCTCTTCTTCTATTTGCCGGCAGTAAGAGGTAATTTTCTGTTTCATTTAGAGAAGAAGAGATACGGGGCTTTTTATGGTTTGCGCTTAAAATTGAAAACCGATGTTAGAAAGTCACAATCTCCGCTTTCTTCAAACTTTCATCCAATAACCCCATATCCACTTTCCCCAATTCTTTCCCTATCTTCTCTGAATCTGAACGGGTCGATGGATTCTTAGGCCCCAATAAACAGCAAATCTCCGGGCCTTTGGAAATATCATAGGTTCCAATCTTCCGGGCAATATTGACAATCTCCTGCTTATCATAGGTCAATACCGGACGAAATATCTCCATCCCCACATGCTTGGTAATCGAAGTCATATTGCTTAAGGTCTGGCTGCTTACTTGCGCGAGATTTTCTCCAGTAATCAAATAGTTCGCCCCTTCCTTGGCAGCAACCAGCTCGGCAGCACGAAACATCATGATTTTAGAAAGGATGTAATAATCCCGATGGGCACATTTTTCGACCAATTCTTTGAGTACAGGAGTAAAAGGAACGAGATAAACCTTTTGAATCCCTAATTTGACCACTAATTCTTTAACTTTCTCCAGTTCTTTCTCCCCGCTCAGGGGCTGTTGGTGAAAATGAAGTGCGATAATCTCAACCCGCTCCTGCATCAGATGAATGGCAACGGGGGAATCTATCCCGCCGGACAATAAGGCCACCGCTTTTTCCATAGACTGATGAATTAAGCTGTTTTTATAAGGTTTTTGGAGGTCGTACTACTTCAGCAATATGGAGCGTTACCATCCTCAGGTCGAGCCTCTTCGACATTTACTGCGAACAGACAGAGGGTTGTCTCCCAAACTTTTAAAAAAAGTTTAATCAAAACAAAGGACTTTATCCAATGAATATCAAAACAGTGGGCTTTAGCCCGCTCCGCCTCTCAAATGGCGTGACATTTGACGGAGATGTCTGTCCTCGATAAAAACATCCAAAGGCGAGAAGATGGTAACGCGCAAGAAAATCCGCTGATTTTCTGCGCCCAAGAAATTACGATAATTTCTTTGGGCTTCACTTCAGGATGCTGAAGTATTACTGGAGGTCGCAACATTTATATTCTTCCCGACACTTCAAGAAAGTATGGTGGACAGGATGAAAAAAGGGCTGGGAATTATGCTAGTGCTGCTCATGCTCCTTCCAGTAGTGTTAGCGATGAGCAAGGAAAATCTCTACCTTCGCGATTCACTGCAATTAAAAGTAGAAGTGAAGGGAGAACTGGAGCTTATTGCTACCGGCGAGGATCCTAAACTGAAAGAAGCAACCGCAGAGCTGTTCTTGTATCCCAAAGAGGATTTCCGCCAGCGGATTCTGCAGATGAATAATAAGGGCGAAGCGCGGCCAGCATCATCATTCTACCGCTGGACCGACCAGACTTTAGGAACAAAACAATTTGGGTATACGGCATCGCTCCGAACCGAAAACGAGAAACTTCGCGTGAAGTCAAAAATCCCCTATCCTCTCACTGATATCTCCGGATTGCAGCAATATACCCTTCCCTCTGAAACCATTGATTCCAATAGCCCCACGGTGGTTTCAAAAGCAGCAGAATTGGCGCAGGGGGAAGATGACTTGTTTATTTTAAGTTTTAAAATTGCCAGCTGGGTGGAGGAAAATGTTGACTATGATTTGAATACTCTCACTTCGTCGGCGTCGCAGAAAGCCAGCTGGGTATTAGAACATAAGCAGGGAGTGTGCGACGAAATGGCCTCGTTGTTTGTTGCCATGATGCGCTCCTTGGGAATCCCGGCACGTTTTGTATCCGGCATTAGTTATACCACCTCGGATTTATTTACTGAGAATTGGCAGCCCCATGGCTGGGCAGAAGTATATTTCCCTGAAGTAGGGTGGGTTCCTTTTGATATTGCCTTTGGACAGTATGCCTATGTGGATGTTACCCATATCAAGCTGCGGGATGGCTTTGACCCGGCTGAACCGGCAACCAAATATGAATGGCTGGCCCAAAATGTTGACCTGAAAGCACGTACTTTAGATTTTGGAGTGGAGATTGAAAAGAAAGGCCCCTTGGAGGCGGAAGAGCTGCTCCTGGAAGAAGAGTTACTCAATAAAGAAGTTGGTTTTGGCAGTTATAATTTAATCAAAGGAATTGTCAAGAATACTGCTGACTATTACACTGCGGCAGCACTGGAACTGGCGGTTCCAAAAGAAATAATGATCATAGGCCGGAACAGACGAAACCTGGTTCTGGAACCAAAAGAAGTGAAAGAAACTTTTTGGGTGGTGAAAGTTAATAGTGACCTTGATCCACACTTTATCTATACTTTCCCATCGATGATTTATTCTGAGAAAAATGTGTCGGTTTCTGATTCCTTTTCGGTGCAAAAAAACCAACCGGTGTATTCAGAACCAGAAATAAGAGCGGTTACGGTGCAGGATGAAGAAAAAAGTTATTCTCGCAAAGTGTCTTTGGAGTGTGAATATCCCCATGAAGTGAGCCAGGGAGAAGAAGTGCGGATGGCTTGTACCATTCAAAATAATGGTGATACGGATTTGAAGGAGATTGATTTCTGCCTGGAGCAGGTGTGTGAGAAAATCAACTTGGGGGTAAGACAGGAGGAATCAAGTTCCATTACCATCGATAAGCCAGAGGTGGGCTGGAACAAAGTGATGGCCAGCGCTGAAAATGAGTTGATTGAGAAACGAAATTCATTTTCGTATGTGGTGCTGGATAACCCGCAAGTGGAGGTCACGGTTACTCATCCCCCTTTTGTGGATCACGGGCAGAATATTCATCTGGCTATTACCCTTCAAAAGGTATCGTTCACCACTCCGGAGAAGGTCCAGGTACTGGTTGAGGGGGCAGGATTTCAGAACAAATGGCAGGTAGATGCCTTGCCGGAAAAACAGCAGTATGATCTCAACATTGAAAACGTGCCGGTGAGCAGCAGGAATACTTTTACCATTACCACAACTTGGAACGATAAGCAAGGGAAGACCTTTACTGACACTAAGACTATTGACATACCGGGGAAAGCGGAGGGCTTTATGGGCACCATAACCTTGTGGCTGAATGGGATATTGAAGTGGTTTTATGGGTAGGTATGGGAATTCCATTGATTTTTCCCTCGCAAGCTTTAAAAATACCAACTCATTTATGAGAAGTATGGAGAAGGAAGCGGTTGAAAAGAAAGTGGTGTATTCTGAAACCATTGCCGGACAAGATATTGATGCTGAGCATAAGGCTCTTCTGGAATCGATGGAACGGTTGGAAGAAGAAAACCGCATTATCGGAAGTACTCTGAACCGAGTTGAGGAGGAAACGGCCATGCTCCGGGAGCTGTTCAATAATGCCAATAAGGAGCTTACCAACCTGAAGAAACCGGCGTTATTAGTGGCAGAAGTGGTGAGCATGATTGGAGACAAAGCTATCATCAGGCTTCCCAATGCCAATAAATTCTATTGTTATGTATCCCAGAACGTGCAGGATGTACGGGCGGGAGATAATGTCTTGGTGGACCAAAAAACGCTCAATGTGGTAGAGAAAGTTCATTCGACCAGCAATAATGATGTGGAAAAGTTTGTGATTATGGATAAGCCGAAAGAGAATTGGAAATCCATCGGCGGGTTAAAGAATGAAATTGAGGAAGTGAAAGAAGTCATTGAACTGCCTTTAAAAAACCCAAAATTGTTTGAAAAGGTGGGTATACAACCGCCAAAAGGAATTCTGCTCTATGGGCCGCCAGGAACAGGGAAGACACTGCTGGCCAAAGCAGTTGCCAACAGCACTGATGCTACCTTTATTGAAGTGGTGGGATCAGAATTAGTGCAAAAATTTATTGGGGAAGGGGCAAAATTGGTCAAAGATATTTTTACCTTGGCCAGAAGCAAAGCGCCGTCCATTATTTTCATTGATGAAATTGATGCTTTGGCATCAACGAGAATGGATACCGGCACGTCCGGGGAGCGGGAAGTAAATAGGACTTTCATGCAGTTATTAGCGGAAATCGATGGGTTTGATCATTTGGATAATGTGAAGATTATCGGCGCTACCAACCGCGCAGACATTTTAGATACGGCCATTATCCGGCCGGGAAGGCTGGACCGCCTGATTGAAGTGGGGCTGCCGGATGAAGAAGGGCGCTTGGATATCATCAAAGTGCATACGCAGAAAATGAACCTGCAGAAAGTGATGCTGAAAAAAGTGTCAGCGAAGATGCAGGATTTTAGCGGGGCGGAAATACGGGCAGTGTGTACGGAAGCAGGGTATTTTGCGATTCGGGAAAACCGAGAGTACGTGACCCAACGCGATTTTGAGCAAGCGATTGAGAAAGTTCGCCTGCAGGATGAAGATGAGGAAGACGGCAAGTTCTTTGGATAAAGTGCAGACTGCGATGATTAGGTGAACACCATTAGCATCATGCTAGGCGGAAGTAACTGATGAGCAGGCACAATTTTTTGAGGCTACTATGAAACCCTCTCGTTCGCACCCTCGCTTTACGGAAAATCGCTCACGAATCACTTTATGATCAGAGAGCGAGGGCAAGGCAGTCTGACGAATAGTACAGTGCTCACTGGCCATTTAGCGAGGTTTTCATAGTAGCCATTTTTTGAATAAAATTTATAAATAAAAGGGTATTTTTGGGTTTAGAGTGCTAGAATAACCAAACGAGTAAAGAGTGCGTCTCTTTCTTGAAGTAGTATTTTAGTCAAGTTAATTGGAGGATATGTAACATGAAAGGAACAGTAAAGTTTTTTAACCGCAAAAAGGGCTTCGGCTTCATTAGCGGAGAAGATGGACAGGACTATTTTGTGCATGTTTCGGCATTGCCCCAGGGAACCTTCCTGAACGACAATGATGAAGTCACTTTTGAAGGCGGTCCAGGAGAGCGAGGATTAAAAGCTGAGAATGTGCAAGTGACTAAAAGCAGCCCAGCTCCAGAGCGAGGATCAAGGCATTCCGCTCCCAGTTCTGAAAATTCTGACGAAGAACAATAAGCACTTTTGATTATCTTTTTACTTTTTTATTTTAACACCTTCAAATCAAAACAGAACCTCGACGTTCCGGGCGAGAAACTGCCGCATTCAACAGTGCGTAGAATTCGAACTGGATGCTTGGCTTTCAAGGCCAAGGCTTTTATTTTTTGGCGATGCTGCTGAACCTCAGTCGTCTGCAAAAATCCATAGAGATGGATAATGGAGCCGGCTCTGGCTTTGGTTAAGGCTAAAGGCAGGTATTCTTCTCCGGTTTTAGGCAGCGGCATGACAATGCGATCAAACTTGCCGGAAAGGGTAGGAATAACCTTATAGACATCACCCAAATGAACTGTACTGTTTTTACAGTTATTGAGCACCACGTTATCAACGGCATAGCGATGTGCCAAAGGATTGATTTCAATTCCGACTATTTTCTTAGCATCGGTGTGCTTAGAGAGAACCAACACATAAGGCCCGGCACCGGAAAACATCACTAATATCTCTTCTTTTGGTTTTACCTGCTGGGCTAATCGTAAACGTTCGTGGGCTAAACGAGCAGAGAAATAGGTTTTTTCTAAATCTAATTTTATTTTAACCCCGCTTTCAAGGTGAATGGTTTCTTTGGTGTTGATGCCCGCGAGCACTTTTACTTTACGAAGGCGATACGTTCCCTGATGCATCTTATCCTTGCGAACGACAGTGGTGATATTTTTATGTGATTGAAGATAGGCCTGCGCAATCACTTTTTCTTTTTTCTGCAAGAATTCTGGAATTTCAAGAATAAGGATGGTTCCCACGACTTCCTGGCTTTTAGGAAGGTGTTCCAGTTCTTCTTTGGTTAATTTTGCGGTGAGCAGCTGTTCAACCGTTACCGGCTTTTGTTTGGCTGGAAACGAAAAACGGGCATCAATTACTTCAGCACCTGGAATTTTTATTTTTTTGACGAGGGGAAAATACAGGAAGCCAAATTCTTTGACTAACAGGTATTCGGGATGGAGCAAATGGTGCTTTAGGAGATATTGCTTGACTTTTTCAGCATTCTTCAATTCAGTTTTAGCGGCGAGCATGGAAAAAGAGATACTACGCTGTCTTTTATATCTTTCTGTTTACTAAATGATAAGAACTCAAAAAAAACTCTGCAATCCTTTCTGCTGCTGCTGTTTGGCCGCTTCACGTAATTTTTCTATTTTGGCATTGACCCGCTCCATACTAAAGCCATGCTCTTGAACCAGAAGCTGGATTAATTTCTGTTCATCAAGAGGCTTCCATTCCAAAGTATAATCATCAGTAACGGGCATCTGTTTAATGGTGTCATAAATTTCTCTCCAAGCTACATCCGGTGAGTGTTTTTCCCATTCTACCTTTTGAAACAGGGCATCAACATCATGAGCATACTCTTTCACTAGTTTCAATCCGGTCTTAGGCCCTATTCCTTTCACGCCGCCGGGATTGTAATCGGTTCCTACCAATATAGCCAAGAGAATGAGCTGATCCTGGGTGAGGTTAAGGTGAGTCAGGATATCTTTAAGGTAAATGCATTCGGGCTTAATCGTTTCATAGGCGAGCTTGCCGGCTTTCTTGCGTTTCCCTTCCACTGAGAGATTACGAACCACTAAAGGAGCGCCAAAAATTAAAGTATCATAATCCTGCGAAACACAGGCATACGCCTTTCCTTGTTTGACTATATGCGCCGCTTGGGCCTCTCCCTCCGATGGAGCTTGAATGATGGGCAATCCCAACGCACGCAAAAGTTGTTGGGCATCAGAAATCATGTCTTTGGTTAACACTGCTGTTCTGGAAGCAAATTTGCGCATCTCTCCTTGATCTCCGGCTTCCTGCGCTTGTTTCAACTGCAGGGATGCTTCTTGCTTTACTGCCGTTCGTTTTTCCCAGGTTTTACGTTTAATCTCTGGGGCTTTGCCATCAAAAACCAAAGCCAGCTTAATGTTCTGTTCCATCAAAGCAGTAGTACGGCTGAATAAGCCAATGAGATGGGACGTTACCCGGCCTTGCGCATCGGTTAAGACCGAGCCATCAGGACTTCGGATGGTGGTCAAAAACTGGTACAATAAGTTCATAGAATCAACGGCTAGTATTCTGCCCTGAAGATCTTTCAGGGAGATTTCCTGTTTTACAATGAGTTCTTTGAAGTTAAGGCCCATGGTACGGTACAGGAGGGGACTAGGATTAAAAAGGTTCCGATATATTGGTTCTGCTTACAAGAGGTATCGCCAGCTGTAACTGCACCTTATGCTGATTCGGGTTCAATAATCATTTTATTTCCTATTTTGCTTATAGAAATCTCTACTTTCTCATTAAGCTTAAACTGCCTTTCAATATCACTAGGAATCCGAAAGACCAGCCCATTACCACTCCTGGAAAGATGCCGATATAATTTAAGCGGTTCGGGCCAAATACCCAGTTTCCGGGCAACTAAAATGGTTCGTTCCGTTTCTTGCGGATAGGGGAATTCTTCTCTGCAGGAAGTACAGCGTTCTCCTAGTACAATAAAGACATATCCACTTATCTCTAGTATAATGTCTTCTACTTTTTCTAAATTTCCTTTTTCACAGACTAAGCATTTCCTCATGTTCCTTCGGCTCCAGTTATGATAAAGATTTCCTTGTAGTTATCATCTTTGATGAATATAAGCTTCCTGCTTTTCCCTTTTGACCGAGTACAAGCTTCATATTTATTCTTTCCCACTTTATCTATCTGATAAGACTCCTCCAACGCCTTTTGAAGTGTCTCAAGGTCATAGTCCCACTTTCTCATCCAAGTTAAAATGAAATGCTTACTCGGCCTAATCGTATAGCCCTGGAGGTCCATTCTTTTTCCACTTCTTTTTGTGATTCTTTTGTTATTTATAAATGTTCTGGTCTTATTTTTGCAGTCTGTTATCTCAGAACCTACACTTACTTCACTTTCAACTTTTGCTTTATCTTCACCATATCTTTCTGCATCGCCAAGAGAATCTTATGCGACTGCTGGTCGATCTTTAAGTCACGCAAATCTTTTTCTAAATCTAACTCCGCACGAGCCTGATCCCGCTTCGCCGCCCTATTTTGAGACATTAGAATAATGGGAGCCTGAATCGCGGCTAAACAGGATAACACCAGATTCAGCAAGATGAAAGGATAAGGATCGAAGGACTTTTGGACCAACATAAAGGTATTAATCCCCATCCAGGAGAATAAAATCACAAAAAACAAGAGAATGAACGACCAGCTTCCGCCGATCTGGGCAATCTTGTCAGAAAGCTTATCTAACCGGCGCAAGTCTTTCCGGTAAATTTCATCCACTTTCTGCAGGGTTTGTTCTGCTTTCTTAATCTCCTTTTCAAACACCTGCATGATATCAGTTTCATACACTGACTTTTTCCCAGGCAACTTAATCACCTATATGATAGCCTTTATTTTCTTTCAGAAAATCAACCGCTAAATCCAGTTTAGAACTGCTCTCGGCATAGACGGTGTATAAGACTTTTCCTTTTGACACCAACTCGCCGACTTTCTTTTCTAATAAAAGCCCGGAGCCTTTATCTTCCGGGGCACCGGCAATACGGGCGATTTTGGCGATGATTTCATTGTCAATTTCCCGCACTTTCCCTGACTTTGTAGATCTCGCTACAAAGGTATAATGTCCTAAAACAGGTTTTGGAACCTTCCCTTGAGCCGCGATGATTTGATGCATTTTTCGCAGAGCGCTCCCATCTTCTAATAATTTTCTGGCAACAGCCATTCCATCCTTATACTTCCCGGTCATCTCCAGCATTAACCCAGCAAGCGTCAGCGCTTTTTCTTTCAAATCCTGCGGGGCACGGGGATTATTTCGGAGTACGGCCATGACATCCTCTGCTTCCAACAAAGGTCCAATGCCATAGCCAATGGGCTGGCTGCCGTTGGTAATCATAACTTTCACCTGCATGCCTAATCTTTTTCCAATCAATTCGAACATGCTTTTGAGGTGGAGTGCTTGTTTCTTGGTCTTGGCTTTCACACTTTTGCCCATAGGAATATCAATGAGCACATGGCTGGCGGTAACTGAAAATTTCTTAGCCATTACGGAAGCGAGTAGTTGTCCTTCGGCATCGATGGAGAGAGGATGTTCTACTTCGATGATCTTATCATCAGCCGGCGCAAGATGAATAGAACCTCCGTGCACGATGCAGGCACCGGTAGCATGAACGACCTGTTTAATTTTTTTCCGGGATAATTCTACTTGGGCCAGGCATTCCATGGCATCAGCAGTTCCCGCAGCCGAGGTAATGGCCCGAGAGCTGGTCTTGGGAAGGGTAAATCCAGCAGCCGCAACGATGGGAACAACGACCATCGTCGTTCTATTTCCAGGAACGCCGCCAACACAATGCTTATCTAACGTTACTCCCTTAAACTTTAGTTTCTGTCCTGTTTCTACCATTGCTTTGGTGAGATCTACCACTTCCTGGGTGCTGAATTTATTGACAAAACCGGCGGCTACAAAATAGGTTTTCTCGATGTCGGTAAGACGATCGTGGGTGATATCATCAATGATATGATACAGCTCGGTATAATTAAGATGCTTCCCATATAATTTATCCCGGATATGCTTGATGGATTCTGGTTTTCCGGTGTATTTTACGGAAACGGTATTGCCCCTTCTTACTCCTAAGTGCCGGAGTACTTCTTCAAACAATCCAATTTTTCCTTCCGAAACGGCTTTCTTGCTCTCAGAAATATCGAGAATGCAGGTTACTTCCTTGCTATGATCTTTCACTAAAATACGATCACCAGAATGTAAGTCTAATTTCTTGGCATCTTTCTTATTGAGGATAGCAACCATAATGCCACCCGTTGCTATATCCATATCTTTGACCCGCAACTTCATCTTATCACCTTAATATGCTGTATTCTGCTGGGATTTATATATGTAGTGGTGGTGATTAATATTCGAATAAATAATTGCCGCCACTATACAAGAAATAAGAAGAATATCTTATTTCTGTACAGAAATGAAGTAGTTTCTTCATTTCATGTATAAGAAGGGTACGCCCTTCTGTGGATTTTGTTCCACAGGCTTTTTAAAGCGAACTCTCAAAAGCTACTTTTATGTTTGAAAACTATTCTTCCATTGATGACCTGATGAACAGCGAAGCAAAGTATACGATTCAGCAAGAGCTCAATGGGAATTGGCTCTATGTAGGAGCGGTGCGCCACTGCCGTTTTCGGGAAATTGGCATCATTGTGAAAGATGACTTAGGATATGAAATAGGCCGATATGCTTCCTTGAATAGACCAACAGGAGAAATAGAAAGCATTGAATCTCATTTGAGCAAACCAGATATTACTGTGCGAGTTCAGGAGAGCGTGTTGTTAAAGATCCTCAAAAACGTTGATGAAATCAAAGCTCACCCGATTAGGTCTTTTTTTCACTACGCTCCGAGATTTAGGATAAAAATAGCTGATTTCCTTACCATGGCTGGATATGTGAGGTCACGCTCAAGACGAGCTGATGCGGAGATTTCCGGTTAGCTGCTGCCAGAAGAAGTTATATATTTAGGTGACTTACTACAAATTCCACAATCTTGAACGAATTATTCGCGACTATCGGAAAGAATTGGTTATAATCCTGCACTGCGGTCCCATCCGCTTTATCTGAAACAGTCCTGACAATTAAATGGGGTATTTCATTGATGACACACACTTGAGCGACGGCAGCTCCTTCCATTTCCACACAATCGCCTTTCAATTCTTCCGTTAAGTATCGATACTCCTGCTTTTCTTTATGGGTTAGGAATTGGTCTCCGGTCAAGATTCGGCCGGCAATAATCTTATGCTTCCCAATTTTAGTTTTCAACGCTAATTCCACCAATTTGGTGTCAGCCTTAAAGAAACGATACTGAGTATACGAAATATTCCCTCGAGGAAACCCTAAAGCCGTGGCATTAAAATCATGATGGGCGGAGTCTCTACTTACCACTACATCCCCAATATTTAAAATTGGATTCAATGAACCGCCTACACCCGTAAACAAAACTATATTTACATTAAATCTATCAATGAGATACTGGCAGGTCATGGCGGCAAAGACTTTTCCTACTCCTGATTTAACAACGATGACTTCTTTTCCCTGCAATTTTCCGGTGTAAAACATCAGTGTCTTATAGGTAACTTCCTTCCTATCAACAAGGTGCTCTTTATACATTACTATTTCTTCATCCATTGCGCCTATAATTCCAATTTTCATGTTAGTAATACCTCAAAGAGGTTCCCACCAAATTAGGAAATAATGGTATGATAGCGGCAACGGCGGTGCGAGCCTTTGTACGAGAGATTTAACTTATTCTTAACTTGGCCTATGCGGCCCAGAAAATTAAATTTGATGTACATCTTTTAGTTTAATTGCAAAAACACCATTCTTGGCGATTAATTCTTTGTAATTGCCAATAGATTCGATAGACTTAATTCCTTCTTCGATATTATTAGTACTTGAAAGAGCAGGTTGTGTTCCTTCTGTTTCTAATAAATCCCTGACAGTTCTATAAAGTGTCTTTCTCTCTACAGTACATTTTAATTTATCATCACTGCCCATTTTCTTAAAGATTATAAAATCGCCTTCATTAATGAGATTGATAGAATTTTCTGAAAAAATATTCTTATTTGCTCTAATTTCAATAGTTTTCTGCCTATTTACTATGGCGTTAAATGGTCTTTCATTCAAATTTTTGAAAAAAGTTTTATTGGACATTTTAATACAACCTTCTTATCCCCTGACGCTTGACAAATTCAACTAAATTGGGGAAGGTATCTATATAAATATAACCTTGTGGGGGATTAAAATTAAATTGACTTCTTAATGTATTTAGTGGTATGCCTTCAAGGAGTTCATCAAAATGTAAAATTGGAAAAGCAAATTTGGATAATTTTAAACCTAAATTAAAATCTAAATTGCCTATACCATCCTCCGGAATCTGGTGGGGATATTCAACAGGCTCTCCAACTTCGGCAATAAATTTTAACATACCGTCTGGTCTTGTGACATACAGCCAAATTCTTTTGATAGGTTCATTGGGTTTATATCTCCTAAATTCGTAGGTCTTTTTCCTGGTTGCCAATAGTCTTGCAAATTCTGGTTTTATACTTAAAAAAATATCTTTAGGTTCTGTAAAATTAATATTTATCTGCTCAGTCATTTTTGAAAATCTCCAGGAAATAGTACACGGAATAGTCTCTAAATAGTCTATATGGTTCCTCTAACCATAAAGAAACTTCTTCAAACATTTTTTTAGCGCCTTTTTCTCCAAGTTCATCTCTAAATTTTTTGTAATTTACCAAATATTGTGGAAGATTTTTATAAGCATTCTGTTTAAGGTATAATGATTTTGATAGTTTTGCACCAGACCAATCGACAACGAGTGGAGCATAAACGATTGTCGGCAATTCATGAGCAGAAATACCTAAGAGTGATGCTGTCTTATAAAGTAGTTGTTCTTGATAATACCCGGCATAATCGCTTCCCGTTACTCGTAACCATTCAAATGGAACTTCTTTATTTTGGTTATCTCTGGTGTAAACAATTCCTCTTATAAGATTTCTCAACGGAGTGTTATATTCAAATTTTTCAGATTCACCCTCAAAATAAGTTTCAAACCACTTATGTTCAGGACAGTATGATTCTATTCTATCATCGTAATATTTAGTATTAATTCCTTTTTTATCAGTTAGTCCACAATCGGAACATGCCACCCTCATTCTTAGTAATCCATTTTGGGGGTCTATAATTGGTGCAATTAAGTCTCTATTTTGAACAATATTTTTTAAAATTTTAGGAATTTCTGGTTCTGAATTAAAATCTCTTTGCTTTCTAGAGGTATAACTAATTCCAGAAAAACTGTTTAGCAAATCTAACAACTCAAAATAATCTCCAAGACAACTATTAGCCACATTACTGTATCTTAAACTTATTTGGTAATCAATTCCTCCTATTTCTACACTTTCTGAAGGTGCTGTATCAATTATCTCAAAAAATATTTCTGGTTTGATTGTTCCTCTTGAAATTTTTTTCCCTAGCGCATAAGCTAAATTGAACACAACTAAAGTCCCAAAATGGGGAGAAGAATTGGGCTGTGCGCCAATACTTATTCTTAAATTCTGTTTAGAAATATTTCTAGCTAAATATTCTACATAATTCCGTTGGAATACATAAGATCCTCCTCCAAGAGGATGATGAACCACCCCATCGTAGGTCAATCTTCTTTCGAGCGAATAATCTTTATCTACCATAGAGTAGCAGTAATATACTTTGATTATTAAACTTTTCTACAAAATAAGATATAACTGGTGGGAGGGGCAATCTCTCTAAAGGGTATGGTAGATTCTTACAGAAATTATAACCTACCTTTGGCACTAACTAAAATATCACCCTATTTTATTCTCGATCTTTTTTCTTGGCAGGAATAAGACTAAGAACTAGAAGGTTATACTCTGCCACCCACTCTGGTGTTGGATACCAAATTTCACCCATCTTATCCCACCCTCAATTTTCCGGTTAACTGCGGCCAGAAGAAGTCGACGCCTTTGGTTATTTCCACGCGTTGGATACCTTCGTTCTGGGTGCAGGTTAGTGGAGCGCGTCCAGCTTCGCGTGCTAAGGGCCCAGGTTCTTCCAAAGCAGGAAGTTCTCTTTTTTCAACATAGGAACACACTGAGGTATTAAAATTTTCATATTCGGCTACCAGAATGCTCGGAAAGGCTTCCTTCACCGCTCGAACTGATTTAGTGACCTCGATACCATCAAGCGTGACTGTCTGCGTGGCCAGATATACATCGTGGAAGTTCTGCGGTTTATTGAGGAAGAGCTGCGCTGCGGAGGGCTCCGTTGGTATGCCTAGTAATCGTCTGAACCATCCGGTTATCTTATCGATGATGGTGGGATTGAGATTAATTCCCTCTTTGGCATAGATAACTGCATTCAATTCTTTGGAATACCATAGCGAATTGGTACATTGGACAAAGCCCTCACCGGCGGGGCAGATGGTGCTCACTTGCTCTGCCGGAATTCCCAAGGCAATTAGGAACGAATCAGCAGTCGTGGCGCCCTTAGTACCAGCAAGATCATTATTGAGAGTGGTGGCGAAGGCGGCAGTTTTCAAGGTGCTTCCATCATTAAATTGCAACACGCAGACATTATTGATGCAGGTGTTTTCGTTGGGGTTGACGAGTGTGGATGAAAGACTGCTAAAGCACTTTCGAGCTGGAGCTGCTGGAGTAGGCAATACTGAATTGGGTGGAGCTGCTGCTCCTGATTCTTGACCCAGAACAAAGCTTTCTTTATCTTCAATACTTGGAAGAGTTGTGAGTGGCGAACTGCAATAGAGCACGAAGTCCTGGTCTGCTGCAACTTGTGCTAATGTGGATGCCACAAATTTGGTTCTACTGGTCCAGTTCCCATTTTGGCAGTAATGATCGAGCAGATAGGTTTTATCGCTTAAGCATTGAGGGATTTTGCCCAGAATATAAAATTGTTCTAAGGGAGTATTTTCAGTCTGGGTGGGATCAACCAAACATTGATCTTCTGTACTACAAAAACCCCATTGAAATCCATTCCAATCTAATTTGACGGGCAAAGCACTCCACTCGCCATTAATACAGCGGTAATCACGCCCATCGCTGATATGTTCGGCCAATTTGCTGGTAGTCATGGGCGCAGCGCAAGCATACCCATTCCAACAGTAATTATCCGGACAGCAGGCGATACCGGAACGGGCATCGTCCTCGGGCAAATTGGGAATTTGATAGTATGGGGTTGGACCATTAAAATTTGGATCCATTAATTGTAAGAATGGTTTGGTGAGGGTGCATGGACCTGTGAAATGGAGAGTGAGGAAGGTAGCAGTGTGGGTGGGGAAGACCTTACCTGTTCCCAGAAGGGTGAAGGTAGTTTCTACTTTGTTTCCATTGTTATCAACTAAAGTAATTTCCGGAGTACAGGTCCCCGCTGATTCAAAATACAATTCTTTCGCTGAGGGGATGGCAATACGTTCAGAACGAAGTTCTTCGCCAGCTACGAGAGTGATGGTATTATCCTGTACTGGTCGTTCATCTTCTTTCAACAGATTATCTTTGATAATTTCCCAGTGGGGTAATTCTTGACCACTGATTTTAAATTCGGCGTTGGAAATCATATTTCGGGCCGGAAGGATGGTGGTGGTATGATTGCGGGGGAGGTCTTTTTCATCAATGGATATATCTCGCAGCTGCAATTGGGATGGTAAATCTTCAATTTTTTCAGGAAGTTGGGTGCTAATATCTTCATATCCAACTTGGGTTAACGGTTCATCACTCCAGCTATTAATGGTGGTAAAGCGTTCTTTGGGTTGATCTGCGGGAGTGTGGGTCACGCTGGGTGAACAGAATTGGTTTGATTTAGATTGACAGTATCCAAGAGATTCGAAATAATTTGATGGAACTCCATTATTCACAAAATCGGCGGAATTACATCCATAAAACTTTTGGTCAATAATTCCGTTTTCTTCGGTATTTACATAGATGACTTGCTGAGATACTTTGGTGGCCAGGAGATTGCCAGGCACTTCAAATTTCTGAGCAGGATCATTGGTAATCAAAGTTTGATCTTTTGATTCTGAGCCTGCCACAAAATACAATTCATACAATTCCGGATGGGGGTTAGTGATAGTGTAGGGGGGGAGACCGGGGAGAGGGAAGAGACAGGAGGATTGGTTGCAGGAGAAGGTTTTGGGTAAAGGAATTTCGATTGGTTGTGGTTCGGAGAAAGACGCTTCTACTTTATTAGTAGCAGCAAAAAGAGTAACTTTTCCTCTTTGTATCTCAGCAGAGGTTATTTCTTGTTGGTTTGATTGAAAGAAAAGTTGTATATCGGGATGTTGATATACCAAAGAATAAGTATAGACAAAATGGGTAGGAAGACGTACAGCATCAACAACTACATTTTCTAATATTTTTGGACTCTCTAACGCAGAAACCTGATTAGGACGAATAATTCTATTAGCATTATTCTCCGTGGAAAGACCAACACTAATAAATCTAAAATTAGGACCACCACCATTTTGTTTAAATTTAATAGTATCAACCAAAATAGGTTCAAAAGTAATATGACTGTCTGTGGTATAACTTTGCTCTTTGACTATCCTATTATTCTGATAGAATGTGAGAATACCTTCTTGGTAATCTTCAAATCTTAAATCAAATTTATTTATCCAAATGGGGTCATCAAATAACACCCAAGAATATTCATCACCATTCACAAAAGGATTCTTTTTCCGGTCACATTTATCAACTAAGTCGTATCCCTCATCACGACAGATAACATAATATGAAGCAATCTGCTCTTGCGGAGTTATCGTTAATCCCCATTCAAAGTCAACAAGAGGATAGTTTATTATAACTTCTTCTTGAGAATATTTCACCTCAAACACCACATTCATCGTCGTCTGTCCTTGTTCTATGGGCTGAGAATTCCAGCATCCATATTTTTCTCTGCTTGGCCCAGCATAATATTCATGTTTATCATTCCCACAGCAGTTGGCAGAAGGCTTAGTAGAATCTAGTTCGTTGTCATTGCCTAACCAAGCATGGTCACCGTACAAAGCTTTACATAAGTCTTCACCGGTTATTTTACTTAAAGTTGTGTCGCCTTGGTCTATGTTAGTTAACCAGGAACTTGCCGCTCGATCATCCTTACCGGAACAAACTGGTGAAGTGATCTCATTGGATTTACTTACTTTAACATTCTTCACGCCAATAAAATTGGTAGAAGGAACGCTTTCAATCACAATTTGTTGCACATCTTTGAGGTTACTGGGAATAGGTACTTGCACCAGCATCCAGTGAGAGCCATCAAAGGAAGGACTATTGAGTATATCTCCCAGCACTTTTCCTTCAAAATATTTTATTGGTTCTTCTTGTCCCGGATCATTTCGCACCAGTGGACCATAGATAGTAAGCTGTACGTCAGCCGGAAGATTGGGCAGACGAGCAAGATTGGCTCCATTTTTGTCTCCTACAAATTTTACCATAAATTCTAGCTGATCATATCCCTCAAAATCAAAGCCTTGGTCACCATAAAACTGTTGATATCCCCCCTTTTGAGTATTAATCTCAATCCTATCACCAAAGAGTTCACCTTCAGGATTCTCAGTTCTATCAACTAGGTATAACGAATATAACCCTTCACCTGCGACTCTTCCTTTGATAGTATTTTCATTTTTTGCGTCTTCATTTTCACCGTAACATTCTGTCCAGGCATAATGATCTCCTTCTTGATAACAGGAAAAGCGATTAGCAATTTCCAGATAACTTACTCCTTCGTCTCCAGCGGAAAGTGGTTGCGGTAAGGTAGCTGGTGAACCTTCTTTACAATCAATCCACTGCTGGCTGTTGGACACGACATCATACGTTTTATCAGGTTGTTTGATAGTAAAAATATGGAATTTGGCTGCGCCATCGGCACGAACCCAGCACCAATCGCCTGCACAGCGATCAGGAGAACCATCACCTTTAGTTTCTGGCCAGTCAACTTTGATATTCGTCGCTCCCACTATAGCTGGAGCGTTTTTGAGGCAGACATAATTCCCGGCAAAACCACCAGAACCATCCGCCGGCGTTCCAATATCGTTAATTCCGCCGTACCCACAGCATTTCCCACCATCGGCGGTATCAATCCAAGAAAATTTCTGTCCGTAAATATTGTTAAAGAGGGGAGGTGGAGTTTGACCTTCGGGTATTGGTGCGGCTTGTGCTTCTGCTTGCGGAGCCGGCGAAGCAGTTTGTTCACAGGCAGGTTGATTTTTATTACAATCATCGGAGGTTTGCTGGTTACAGTCGTTATCCTTTCCATCGCCACAGATTTCAGGAGCGCTGGGATTGATGCAGATGGCACATTGACGAGATTCAACAGAACCACAATCCTCCCTCGTTTTTATTTCAGAACAGAAGGAAAGGTCGGTGGAAGGGTTGTCTTTGCAGTCGTTGGGAGTTGAATAGGTGTCGTGATCAACATCAACTCCCCCATCTTGCTTTGTCCAAGTAATTATCCCATTTTCCTTTTCAGTACATTTATACAAAAAGTTATTCACCCAGGCAATCGATTCTAAAGCATCTTTATTACATTCCTGCCAAAAATTATCATCCGTACATAACATTGCCCCTTTCCCATTTTGGAAATTGTGACTATCTAAAATACAATAAGAATCAGCCCCATCGTCATCATAATTCTGATAACCAAGATCCAACCAGTTTCCAACTTCTCCGCCTGCATTAATAATTGCGCCTCTTGAAATGATAGCCCATGAGCATTCATTACCAAACGCTTCATCCACTCCGTTCACCCAACAACCATTTTCAGGAGGTAACGAAGACTCTTGGCATCTTGTATCATCACACTTTTTGAACGTCTCTCCTATTTTGTACCAGGTTATACCACCACCATCAATATTATCACAATCGCCCACCTCAGAATTGTCAGTACAGACGTAAGCACTAAGATATCTTTCTTTATTAACATCTAATGCAAAAACAGAGATCCCCTCAGCTAATAAAAATAGAACTAAAAGTATTAAGACCAGTATCCCTCTTTTTTTAATCATTTTATTAAGGCTAATGAAACTGCTTCTTTTTATATACTTTTCTCATAATAAGAATGAGGAAAATTAGTGGCACCAATCGCCATTACAGCCTTCAGACCAGCATTCTAAAACTTTCATTGGCCAAGGTGGATTCTCATCTCCTGCTAGAGTTGCAGCTCCGGTACAATCACGAAGACAGGCCAAATAACCTGCTTCAAGACTTCCATACTGTTTCATTTGACTTTCTGGTTTACACTCATAAACTAAGTTTCTACACGCCGACTCACAGGTATACTTAATATCTTGACCAGAATTTCCTTCGCAATATCCATCTATACACACTCGGTCACCTTTACATTCCAGGTCAGTTTTACAAGCTTTGCTGGAGTCATCGCCTCCACAGACATAGGAACCAAATGCTAAACTAGCTCCTAAAACAGCGATACGAAAACTCCGAATGAGATTATCAAGGGTCATAATTTACCACTAAATAAGAACTACTATTTAAATATTACGCTTGAAAATCATACAAAGCAGAAATCCAGCACCACTCACTATTGCTACAGGTAGTTTCTTTTGTTTCTGAATTGATCTCTGCGCCCCATTCAATTGACTTAATATCACCGTCAGCGACATGGGTTTGTTGGGAATTTAAACAGAGATATTGTCCGGAATCGGCAGTAATAGTTGTACCTAGATCGGTGATATCATCACCGCAACAATTGTTTCCCTCTCCCTCGATCCAATTATACTGTTTCTGGCAAGCACTTTTATAGGATGGAAGATCACAATCATCATTAATAGTGATATCACCCGCTTGATGCACTTCATCTCCACGCCTAATTTCTATATCTCCGGCAGGAGTATCACTACAATCATTGTCGATACCATCTCCGCAAATTTCCACGGCTACTGGTACTGCACCCAGTGCATTACAATCTAATACCCCCTCTCCAGTTTCGGGATCTTTTACCTCAGGACAAGCAAAAGAGGGATGGACATTAAGATTATCTGGGGCACAATCAAATGAATCTGGAACCCCATCAAAATCTTTATCTAAATTTTCACCAAGTTCTCCCAATTTACCCCATTTATATTTCCCTTCTGACTCAACACAAATGAATCTTTCAGCCAGCGCCTCTCCTTCTGGAGCAAATTCGATAATTTTTCCTTTTCTCTGTTCATCACATTCATACCAATAAAAATTATCACCACAGAGAAGCTCTCTGGTATTTCCTGATTTCCATTTAGTACCACAGTCTTTGAAACCATCATCCCAATCATTTTCGTTATCTTCACCATCCCGATAACTGGCAACTTGAAGTTTATTTCCTTCTACTGATATAATCTCTCCGGGCTTAATTTCAGCAGCCCCATCATCATCATCCCCAAAATGGTCATCTTCTGTTATAATATAAGCACACCCCTGACTTGGGGGAAAACTAAAGAAACACCCATCTTCATCGCAATCACTCCCACAGTAACCATCATAGTCAAATGAAGTATCAGTGTCCTTACAGTCCACTTTTTCCATAGTAGACCAATGATCAGAATCATCACCACACCCCTCCGCTTCCCCTACGTCACTCATAACATGAGTATATTTTGTAAAAATATCTCTTTCTTCTGCAAAAGAATTATATGGGATTAAGACTGCTAATAGAACTAGTACTAATACACAAATGCCCCTTTTTTGTCCCATAAAATAGATAGAAAGAATTAGTCTATATTTATAAACCTACCGAACAATTTATTATCAAGGAAAGAACTTTTTAAGCTTTCTCTAGGGAGAATATTCTGCCTCACATTTACGCAAATTTTCAGTAACAGATTCAAGTTGACTAGCACAAACATTATATATACAACCAAACAATCCATTCAAAGTTCGTCCTGGCTTTGGTTCTTCTTCACCTGTTTCAATTTCTAAACATTCTTCCATAGTTTTGGGCTTGAGCATCTGTCTTTTCATAGTTTCATCAACCAAATCAAGACATAGCTCTTGTGTCATTCTCACTCCACTTTCACAACTATAATTCCCATTCTCATCCACATAAGAATTTTGCTTCCCTTCTTCAGAACCACCATAATAATTATTAGTCGTCTCTTCTCCACCACAATTTAGGGCATAGTAAGAACTTAGAGAAATTCCTGCTCCTACAATTGCAGTGCGAATAAGTTTTGTGAGACTCATTTTGACACTAAAAAGTGATACTAATATTTAAACCTTTGCTTAAAAAGTACTTATTTAGGGGTGAGATCGTACGTTTTATCCGGTTGTTTGATAGTAAAAATGTTGAACTGAGCATTACTTGAAGCAGAAATCCAGCACCAATCTCCTGTACATTTTTCATTATCCCATCCTGGGGGTATAGCATCTGGAGTAGCCTTTTCATATCCAGTTAGCTGTTTATTCAGGCAGAGATATTGGCCGGAGCCATCTTTAGCTTCAATATGTTTACCTAAATCATCCATTCCTTGAAATCCACAGCATTTCCCCCCATCGGCAGTATCAATCCAAGAAAAGGCTTGACCATAAATATTATTGAATGGAAGAGGTGGAGTTTGACCAGCTGGTACTGGTTCTGCTACAGGCTGAGCTTCCGCTCCCGGAACATCTGGAGCAGTTTGTTCACAGGCAGGTTGGTTTTTATTACAGTCATCTGAGGTTTGAACATTACAATCATTGTCAATTCCATCACCGCAAATTTCAGGTGCAGAGGGATTGATGCAGATGGCACATTGACGGGATTCGATAGAACCACAGTCTTCTGGCTTTTTTATGTCGGAACAGAAGGAAGGATCGGTGGAGGGATTGTCGGAGCAGTCGCCTTCACTTGTTGTTAAGAAATCTCCGTCAAGGTCTGTTCCTTCCACTTTTTTCCAAATAGGAAAATCGTTCTCATTTAAAATACACTCGTAGAGTTCATCATTAAGCTGCGCAACGGTTCCAATATCTCCTTCTACCCCTTCGCTACTTTCAGTACCAGTACATTCATGCCAATAGTCATCACTAACGCAAATAAGTGCAGTAGTGGACTTAAAATTATAATCAAGAACGCAGTCCCAAGCATCATTACTTTCATCACAATAATCCTCGAACCAACTTTCATCCCAACCCGAATCTAAATTAGAGGGTTCTCTATAAGCGGTCTGATCAAAAATCTGTCCAGGTCTAACTCTTGACCACGCCCCATCGTCATCAGACTCTCCATCATGCTCATAAACGAGAAACCAGCACCCACCTTCCGAGGGACGGGATCTAAATCGTGGAATATTTAGACTACAATCATCTTCATGAGGAACTTCGATGGACTGGCTTTCTTGAAATTTCCAATCGATGTAAACATCTTTATTGTCGCAATCGTCATCACTTCCTCCCTCAGAATAATGCCCGCTGATAGAAGTATATTTATTCTCATTAAGTCTACGTTCCCCAACGGCAAAAACGAGAAAGCTATTTAAGACTAGTATAATTATAAATACTAATCCAAATACCTCTTTTTTTCCACTCATTTACTTATAAAAGAGAAATAAAGTTAACTTATTAAGCTTTTGGTAAGGTTTAGAAAAATAGTGATTATTTCAAAAAATGACTTACTTGGGTTCGTTGTCTTTACATCTTAACCCACCCTGACCATTACTGTTTATACTTTCAATATAACAACAACCAAATTTATATAAATTTATACTTTCTTGTACACTATCTTTTGTTTCTGAACCTTCTTGAATATAACCTTTACAATCTGCAACACAGTTTAAACGATCAAAATACGACCCACCATTTTCGCAATAATCTGAAAAATCTTCGCCTTCACGCCTACAACAACCGGCGACCCCTTCACAGGAATCTCTGCAAAGCTGTTCATTAGAATCACTTCCACCTTTCACACCACCATAATAATTATTAGTTTTTTCCTCTCCGCCACAAGCGTATATCGGCGAAACTGCCAGAGCCAGTCCTAGGATTGCCGGGCGGGTCAGGCGCTGAAGTAAAGTTGCAAGTGTCATTTTACTACTTGATAAGTACTACTTATTTATAAAGGTTGCGGTGGGAAACTGCAAAAACCAAGGAAAATGTTTATATACATAGGTAGATTAAGAAAAAAACATGACACTTACCGTGGTGATTCCTGAAGATATAGTACAGGCGCTTAAAATTCCGCCAAAGGAACAAATGCAGGAACTGGACAAAGAATTAGCTCTCTCCCTCTACCAACGAGAAGCTCTTTCGCTGGGAAAAGCGCGAAAACTAGCTGGTCTTTCTACCTGGGATTTTTTAAGTGAGCTTAAAAAAAGAAAAATATCCCGGCACTATACCACCGAAGAACTTCAGGAGGACCTAGTGTATGCCCGAAAAAGTCGTAAGTAATACCTCCCCACTTATTTCTTTATTCTCGATTAATCGTTTCCACTTACTCCAAGAGTTCTATCCGCACATTTTCATTACCGAAGCAGTATGGAAAGAACTTACTGATACTGAAAAAGAAGGAGTTCAATTTTTCCATCAGGAAAAAGAAAAAGGGTTCCTCGTAATAAATAGAGTAACTCCCTCGCCCTTTCTTCAGTTACTACACCAAGAGCTGGACGAAGGAGAAGCAGAAGCGATTGCCTTGGCGATGGAAAAGAAACTCGATCTTCTCTTGCTTGACGAAAAAGAAGCTCGTTCTATCGCGAGGATTTATAAAATTCCAGTAACGGGAACGGTGGGGATATTAATGCGAGCGAAAAGAGAAGGAAAAATACCATCGCTACGAAAGGAGCTGCTGGCACTGCGTGAAGCGGGATTTTGGATTCAAGATGATTTGTTCCACGAAGCACTACATTCTTGTAAAGAAAAATAAGAAGTTGCCACATTTGATGCGTTTTCTTTCTGATTAGTAAACGAACACTCAACCCATTGCTGGCTGTTGGAAACGATATCGTACGTTTTATCCGGTTGTTTGATGGTGAAAACGTGGAATTTGGCATTGCTGAAAGCGGATATCCAGCACCACTTACTTCCATCAAAGCTCTTGGTTCCATCCGATTGATCAACACCCCAATCAATCTTGGTAATATCCCCACCAGCAACCCCAACAGAAGAAGGATTACTAGATTGATAAATATATACTCTCCATAACTACTTCCAATTTTCTACATGTAGACCTGGAATACGTGAGAAATGTTTAAGATTGTTAGTAACAAGAGTTTGATGGTGAGCTATACAGAAACTAGCAATAAGCAAGTCAAAGTTATCCAACGGCTCTCCTTTCTCTTTCAGTTCAGCTTTAATTTTCCCAAATAGTTCATATACCGCTGGCGTAAAAGGCAACACCTCAAACAATAACAGTAACTCTTCTACTTCTTTCCTTCTCCGTTCAATCTGATTTGAACGATAAGCCCCATAATATAATTCTGAAGCAGTTATGGGGGTGGTAGAGATTTTTCCAAGTTGAGAATGTACACGCTTTACAACCAGAGCAGAATCTTTCAAGTAATCAATGATGATATCCGTATCTAAGCAGAAGGTCATAGATGATGTTCTCTCCTCAAGGTAATTTTTCTGCTCTCAAAAATTTCTTTTTTTAAATCTTCAAGATTTTTTCCGTCTTTAGTCCTATAATCTTTCCATGCTCCTGCTAGTTTGGGTAAGCTTATTTTTTCACCCACGATTGCAGGAATAGTAATAAATACTTTTGTATCTTCCTCTAGCTCTAATTCATCTAAGGGGATGATCTTGCCATCTTTCCAAATTCCTTCTATTTCAATGCTCATAGTGGGATATTGGTAGTCAACTTTATAAAATTTACTTCTTATTTTTTACTTTTTTGCCCAACTATAATGATCTCCTTCTTGATAACACGAAAACCGATTGGCAATAGCTTCATACCGTACCCCTTCATTCTCACCCGATTGCGGTAGGGGAAGAGAATTTATTCCTTCTTTACAATCAACCCACTGCTGGCTGTTGCTAAGCCACTTCTTCCATAATTTTTATAAATCAACCTTCCCCAGTTTTACTCTAAGAAAAACCATTAAAATGAACGATTTTATTATCATCCCGGCACACCATGAACAGAATACTATTGCCCGAGTAATCCAACAGGCTAAACAGTACACGCCGAACATCATCGTCGTTGATGATGGTTCCTCGGACTTAACCTGCCAGGAAGCCCAGCAGGCAGGCGCTCTGGTTCTTCAGCACAAAGTAAACCTGGGCAAGGGAGCGGCGCTTAAAACCGGCTGTGAGTATGCGATACAGCAGGGCGCCCAGCGCCTCGTCGTCATGGATGCAGACGGCCAGCATGACCCAAAAGAAATACCCTCTTTCCTCACCGCGCTGAATCAGTATGATATCGCCTTTGGAACCCGCCAGGTTCCTCAGTCCATGCCCTTCGTATTCAAAGTGGGCAATACTTTCATCAACAAAAGCCTGCAGCTTTTTTATGGAATTAAAATTGGCGACAGCCAGTGCGGCTATCGGGCTTTTACTGCCCAAACATATCCAAAAATACGCTGGGATGCAACTAATTATTACGTTGAAACAGAAATGATTATAAAAGCGGGAAAAAAGCAGCTGAAACACATCCAGGTCCCTATTGAGACCATTTATGCGGACAAATACAAAGGAACGACGGTTCTGGATGGAGTGTTGATCGTAGCTAAGATGATAGGGGGAAGATTATGGTAAGCTTAAGCACCACTTTTTGGATCCAATTCCTGGGAGTCATTTTTGGGGTAGTCATGGCTTATTTTACCTTCGTCAAATATAAACGAAAGGAACTCAATCGCACCGAGTTCCTGGGATGGGTCAGCTGCTGGATGCTCCTCTTAATCGTCGGGCTAATCCCTTCGGCATTGGACCCGATCATCGCTCCTCTCCATTTTTACCGTCGCTTAGATTTTTTTGTCGTCCTGGGATTTTTTGTTCTCCTGATGCTGGGATTCCAAAACTATAGCTCGGTCAAGAAAATGGAGAAAAAGCTGGAAAAATATGTCCGTGAGGAAGCGCTCCAGCACCCCCACCAGCCTAAACCATGAAAATCCTTTTCATCTGCGAGAACTACCTTCCTCACTATGGCGGGGCAGAAGTTCTCTTCAAAAACCTGGCGGAGGGCTTTCAACAACGAGGCCATGAAGGCACTATCCTCACTCATCGTATGAAAGGAACGGCACGCAGTGAAACTATCAACCAAGTGCCGGTTCACCGCATTCCTTCTTTCTTCTCCCGCTACATCTTCAGCTTCTTCGCGATTCCTAAAGCTATCCAGCTCGCTCAACAGCATGACATCATTCAAACTACCACCTTTAATGGCGCTTTCCCCGCCTGGATTGCCGGAAAACTAACCGGGAAGCCAGTAGTGTTAACGGTCCACGAAGTGTGGGTTGGAAAATGGACGCAAATTACAGGTTTTGGAAAAATAAAAAGCACTCTCCACGACCTGCTGGAACGGATGATTTATCTCCTGCCCTTTGACCACTACATCTGCGTCTCTAACGCCACCAAGGCGGACTTGCTTAAACGTAAAATAAAACCAGACAACGTGCAAACCATTTACAATGGCTTAGATTACCAGTTCTGGAATCAAAAAAAAATCAAGCAAACAGAAATAACGCAGCTAAAAAAAAGATTAAATCTCAACAATCGTTTTGTGTACCTGGCCTGGGGCCGTCCCGGGGCATCCAAAGGATTTGAATATCTTCTGCAAGCCGTTCCAAAAATCATAGAAAAAAATCCCTCGGCGACCTTGCTGCTCATGCTGGGCTCTGCTGAAAAATACCCCCAGAAAACTAAGGAATTGCATCAACTCATTCGCCAACTCAATCTTCCAAATCATATCCAGGTGCTGGAATCCTGTCCTTATCCGGGGTTACGAACCTATGTGAGCCTGGCTGACTGCGTCATCATCCCTTCCGTTTCCGAGGGATTTGGCTACAACGCCGTCGAAGCCATGGCCATGAATAAACCAGTTGTCATCAGCAATGCTGGCTCCTTGCCGGAAATTATTGGTGGTAAACATCAGATATTCAACAGCAAGAACGCAGACGATTTAGCAGACAAGGCTATCAAAGTAGCGCAAGGCCAATATCAATGGAAAGAAATGCCAAGATTTGAATGGAAAAAAAATATTGAGAAATACTTGAAGGTGTATGAGCAGCTTCTGCCGGGCAAAAAATAAGGCCCTCTGAATCCAATACCATAACTATTATAAATCAATTTTTACTCATTTATATTATGAATATTCTCTTCCTTAGCGAGTATTACCCTCCAAAAGTCATGGGTGGGGGGGAAATAAATCTTCAGACCATTGCCACTGCTTTAGCCGAGCAGGGACATGCTATTTCCATACTCACCTCTTATTTTTCTGAACTAAAGCCTTATGAAGAAATAAAAGAAGTAAAAATATACCGGCGGCTGAAAACGGGACAAAATCCTTCCACTTTCAAGAATAATCTGATTAGGAGCCTCAAGTTCCCGAAATCAATCCAACGAGAAACTAAAAAAATCACCTTGGAAATCAAACCGGATATTATTCACTTTATTGGCACCAGCATTATCGCTGCACCAAAATTAAGAAGTCTGGGAATTCCGCTCTTTGCCACCATCGAAAGTTATCCCACACTCTGTCCGAAGGGAGACCGCTGGTACCGAGGAAAGGAAGAATGCAAAGTGGTATGTTCGCTCCGCCAATTTGTACCCTGCCAGAGCCATTCCAAAGAAATCGGCAAGATGAAAAATAAATGGTATTTGAAATATAATCCCTTTTTTCTCTTATTTGTCTATAACCATTACCAAAAGCTAAACCAAGCTCTCCAGCACTGCCAGCTGATTGCGATAAGCGACTACGTTAAAAATCTGCTGATTCAACAAGGTCACGCCAGCACCGTTATTCCAAATGCTCTGGATTTGAAGCCATTCCAAAAGGCCCAAAAAAAGGGCAAGGATAATGCTGGCAAACCGCGGATTTTATTCCTGGGATCGCTGATGGAATCAAAAGGGCCCCAGGTTCTTCTCGAGGCGATAAAAGGCATCAACTGCCGCTGCGACCTTTATGGGGAAGGCGCCATGAAAGAACAACTGCAGCAAATCATTGACCAAAACCATCTGGATGCAATGATTCATGCTCCGGTTCCTTACCGTGAAATTCCGGAAATCTATGCCCAGGCCGACGTGGTGGTCTTTCCATCGCTCTGGCCGGAGCCGTTCGGCCGGATTGCCATTGAGGCGCAAGCGGCAGGAAAAATGGTGATTGGATCGGACATTGGGGGAATTAAAGAAACGATGGCTGATGGTGGTTTTCTGGTTGCGCCCGGCAACATCATAGCACTGCAGCAGCAATTGAACAGCCAACTTGATCATCAACCACTAATGAGAATTCCAGACAAAAGTACCTATCGTCGGCAAATTATAGCGAAAAAATTAAATCAATTATATCAAACATGACTATGCCAACGATATTCACCCCGCACGAGGTCAGGAAGTACTACCAGCAGGAGAACGTAGCTCAACAATATGTTAAACGTCGCTTCCATGATCCACTCAATCAAGTTGAACATCAACGACAGGTCTCACTCCTTAACGCTATTATTGCTCAACTAAAACCACAGAAAGTTCTAGAATTTGCTCCTGGACCTGCCCGTCTCACTACTGAACTTCAGATTTTTGGAGGAACAAGTATTGATGCTAGTGAAAAAATGATTGAGATAGCAAGACAGCGCATGAAGCAAAAAAATAAACAGTGGACTTTCCTCCACGCCGATCTTTTCTCCAGCAATCTTAAATTGAAACAAAAATTTGACCTTATTTTTACATTCCGTTTTCTGCTTCACTTTCAGGAGCCGCAACGAAGGAAAATTTACCAGCAAGCCCATCGGGCACTAAATGATAAAGGATATTTGGTCTTTGAAGCGATGAATAAAGAAGTGGTGCTGCCGCTGCGTAAAATTCTTGGGAAGAAGCGTTACTTTGTGTATGACCATCTTTATCAAAAGCGACAGTTGATTAATGAACTTAATGAAAACGGATTTCAGGTGATAAAACTTTATCCGGTGCTCTCACACTTTCGGATACAGGCAGTACTCTCCCGGCCGTTCAAAATTCTAGGAATGCATACTTTTGCCCAACGTCTTATCAAAAAAGGAGAGCACTTTCCCTCAGATCAACCGTATGAATGGATAGTCCTATGCCAAAAAAAATAACTTATTATGTACAGCGATATAGGCCAGCGTATGAAGCTATTTCTAAAGAGGTAGCTTTACTGGCAGAACACTTTTCTAAAGATCATACTACAAAAATATTCAATTTGCATTTAGATGGCTTAACTTCTTTCTCTCTTCATCAGAATTTTTTCTCCCACCATTTTTCTTTTTATCCTCTTACCTTTCCTTACGCTTATGCCTTGAGCAAAAAAAGTGATATTAACCACATTTACACTTCTTTAGGAGACCTTCCTTATTTAGGGGTATTAAATCTCCAAAAGACTATTCTCACTGCGGCTGCTTCCTGTAATTTTACCAAAGTCAAGAAAAAGCAGAAGTACCTTCACCAACTCTTAAGAATAATTGTTGAATCGGAAAAACAAAAACGAGATCTTTTGGCATTGGGCCTTCCAGAACAGAAAATAGAGATAATTTACCCACCAGTAGATTTAACAAAATTTTCCTATTTACCAGTAACAAATCATAATAGTTCTTTTACTATTTTATATGCCAGTTGTCCAACCAGGGAACAAGATTTTGAGAAGAGGGGGATAAATCTCTTAGTAAACACTGCAGAACAGGAAAAAAACATTAAATTTCAATTACTCTGGAGATTGGGAGCATACGAAAAAATTAAAGAGATAAAAGAACAAAGAAATATCTCTAATCTTCACCTAACCAACACCATCGTCAACGACATAAACCAAACTTATGCCAAAGCTCATTGCACTATCATCCCCTATACAGCATTTGATGATTACCTTAAGCTCATCCCTAATTCCGCTATTGAAAGTCTGGCTTCCGGAAAGCCGGTCCTGGTATCTTCAAAAACGGAAATAGCTGCTATCGTCAACAGAGAAAAATGCGGTGTCGTGTTTGAACCAACGGTCGTAGATCTATCAAGAGCCATTCAAGAACTTAGAAAGAATTATGCCCAGTACCAGAAAAATTGCCGAAAGACTGCTGAGAAATATTTCTCTCAAGAAATATTTTTAAAAAGATACCAGGGGGTATATGCAGAGATAGAAGAAAAATGACTGACTCCTACCAGAAAACGCCCTTAGGGATAATGCAAATACTTGAAATTTTTCAGAAAAATAGCCTGAAATATATTCTCTTTAAATGTGAGCATATCTTTGAAGGCCAGAATAAAAATTTGGATATTCTTTTTGAGACAACAGAAGATTATAAACAAGCAGCTACAATTCTGGAAAGCTATGGGTTTGTTGTACGTCTATCTGAGAAAGTGGAAAAATACAAGACCATGTACTGTGGTTTGATCAGGGGAACAATCTATTCCATCCATCTGCATCGGGAAGTAGCATGGCATGGGATGAAGGCATTAGATAAAAAACAACTCTTTGCCCGTTCTAAAAGAGTCAATGCTCTGATTATCTTGCCCTCTCTTGAAGATTCTATCCTCATCCACGCAGCGCATATCTTATTTGAAAACTTTAAGATTAAAGACAGAGAAATAAATTATTTCCTAAAATTAAATGAATCAACTACAGATAGAAATTATATCCTTTGGCAAACACAAAAGAATAGATGGGAAAAAGGATTTCAGAGAGTGATACTCTCTGATAAATCCCCACACAAGTTATCTAAAAAAAAACTATTCATTTCATGGACACCTAAATTATGGAAAGAGCCGGCAACAGCCTTTTATCTTTTTCAAAAAATAGCTAGGATCCCCATTCGAAAAATGAATCCCCAGAGAAGAGGAATTTTAATTGCTTTAATGGGAGTAAACGGGAGTGGCAAGAGCACTCTCGCCAAAAAAACGCTAGAACAGTATCAACCCCTAACCTCTCATTTAGGCAAAAAACAACAATATTATTATTACGGCTGGGAGCCAACATTTTTTCTCACCAAGTTATTTTCTAATATTTTCCACAGAAACAATAAGAAATTATTCTCTGAAGTAAATTTTAGCAGGCAATATTCACAATTTGATTTCTTTCAGGAGCTCCTGTTTGTCTACTTATTTGTTGAGTTCTTTTATCGCTATCTAATCCATCTTCAGCCAGGATTACGAAAAGGAGATTTAATTATCAGTGATAGGTATTTTTATGATATCTATGGCCAATATAATTATTCTTCTAGGAGTATTATACTGCCTTTTCTGCTGCGAATCTTTCCTCAACCAAATTTTTCATATGTTCTAACCACAGAAGTAAATAGTCTTATCTCGCGCGGAAAAATCGATAGAAATTCTGAAAGCATAGAACAAATCAAACGACAACCTTTTTCTCCTGAGTATATCTCTCAGCAATGCCAAAAATATGCTGAGCTTTCCTCACTAGTTTCTGCTAAAATTATTGACACTAAAAATAGACCACAGGATTGTGCACAAAAGATTATTGCTGAGACCTGGAAAGCACTACTCTCCTAATTTAAAGAACTGGAAGTATTATCACTTAAGGCAACGAATTGATGAAGATATTTCAATGAAGAATTAAGCTTCTAAAACTTTTTAAAGGGCAGTTTTTCATGTAAGCATATGAGTAGAGATAAGAATCTTGATGAATTTAAAGACTTCATCGGCAAATGGTCGTCAAAAACAGTTAAGGGCGTCCCTGTAGATATGTTACTTTCTGTTGATGGAATACCTCTGAGCTGGTTCTATCGGCCTATTTTATACAGCAGTCTTTTACCTCGACCTTTTGCTACCATTGAAGACCTAAAAACTACGCGAAAAATTCCTGCCTGGAAAACTGCACTTTTTAGTTATGGATACAGAAAATATGTCTCTTGGAGCGATTTAGTGAAGAGAAATGTTCATTCTCAGAAAATATCTTCTGCTCCATCTCATTTCCGCACTAAACCAAGAGTGCTTCTGCTTACTTTTACTAATCATCTTGGCAAAGAAACTTTTCGCATCGGAAAAATAGAGCAAAGTATTGCTCAACAAAGTAAAGCTGAGCCATTCACACTGGTTGCTGATCCGATCTCTCGCTTCTCTATTCGAAAAATTAGTGCCAGTGATCATACGCTGTACAACTATTACACCAAAGAAATTATCAGAAAAGCGGGACACCTAGCTACTCAACTATCACAGCAATGGAGAGCTATCTCTCTTTCTGATAAAACAAAGATGTTCTCCTATCAATCACAGGACTTTTATCCCTATATACATCCCAATCTTGATTTCCTCTATTCACTCGATTTCATTACGCTAGTTCTGACGCAGTATTATGCTTTTCAACGAGTATTAGAGGAAGAAAACGTGCAAGCAATCGTCCTGACCTCTCAAAACAATATCATTGAAAAGTGCCTTATCGCTGCTTCAATTACTAAAAAAATCCCTGTTGTCGTCGTTCAGCATGGATTAGGCTTAGGCTCACTCCCAACATTAGACACACCACCTAATGTTTATTTTTCTGTGTTTGGCCAAAGGCATAAAAATGAGCTAATCAGCCAAGGCGTATCAAAAAATAATATCTTTGTTACAGGTCCGATCATTTTTGATGGTATAGAAAAATTCATTTCTTCTCGGAAAAAAAATGGAAAGGCTCTCCTTTTAGCTACTTCACCGATAGTAGAAGACCGTTTTCTCGAAAAAAATGCCTATTTTTCTAGAATCAGGAAAATACTCTCCGATTTAAAAAAAATAAACTTGGTAATTACTCTCAAGCTCCACCCAAGGGAAAAACATCAAGCTGAATATGAGCAGATACTTCAGGAAGTCGGAATGTCTGGAAAGGTAACATCGATCATCAACAGAGATGATCATTATATGCTGATTGAGAACTCAGATCTGGTGATTACATTTGGCTCAACGGTTGCTTTGGAAGCGATGGTTATTGGTCGTCCTACCTTAACCATCAATCTCTTTGACGGAAAAAATCCTTTGAATGATGCTATTCGCAGTGCGGAAGCTACCACTGTTGTTCATTATACCAGCGATATCGGAGCTGTAGCTGCGGCACAGTTGGTATCGGGTGCCTCAGCTGAAGCATCCCGAAAAGCACATGAATTTGTACAAGAGCTTTGTTATAAGATTGATGGAAAAGCATCAGAACGGGTGGTGCAGACTGTGTATAACCTTATGAAGCTTTAATTATCGCGCAATAGCAGCTATCCACTTCCTACTTTTTTGTATTTGGTCTATATAATTGTACTCCGGACGAAGCATTAATTCAATGGTTATCCAAGTTTCTTTTGGGATGCGGGAAAGCCATACTGCATGATCCAACCGGTCTTCAACAAGAAATCCTTTAATCATCCCTTTATAACCCAAGGGCAAGGCCTCTCCCGCTAAAGGCAATTTTTTGCCCTCTTGATACTGGCAGAAATCTGAGCCCACTGCATGCACCATATCTGGCTGTACCTGTGATAAAAAGGCAATAATTTTCTGCTCTACTGCCTTACGAAAGAAATCTGGGGCTTTCCTAGTTGCCTGCATGATTTCTTTCTCCATTTTCTCTCGAAAGGCTTTCCGATCTTCGCTGGCAAGATATCCTGCTTTAAAACCATCATAAAAATGCTTAAACACGGCCGTGATTGCCAGATGATCCGTATCAAAAGTCAATCCAATGTTCGGGCAATATTTCTTAAAATACGAAAAATGCTCTGCATCGCTGATTACTGGCTCATTTTCAAAACAAAGGTTAGTCCAGCAAGGTACATTTTCTAAACACAAAGTAACTTTCCCAGAAGGAAGAGCCTTAAACCGTTGAGCAGTTCTCATCAGCACGGAGTACCTATCTTCAGTAAGATAATTATAAAAACCAAGATGGATCACGATATACTTTACATCATTTTTTTGCGAAAAATTAAGAATTTTTTCTAATATCAAAAAAGAAGCCTTGCCGGTTTCTCCAGAATCGCAGAAGTCAATAGGTCTCTTTCCTAAACTTGTTTGAATGGAATGCGGCAGGTGAATTGAAATCAGTTTCATCTTCGTCCGGAGAAGCTGGTTCAGATCGTTCTTATCTTCATCTCCCCTCAGATAAGCCTCAAAGTACGGGAAATCCTCTTTTTCAAACAGGGGAAGCTGTTCTACTCCGGATTTCACTAAAATGTTCATGAGCATAAACCCAGCGAGATTATCACTCTACGCTAACTAACACTACTTTAGACATTCAAATACGTAATCATCCTTTTGATATTAAAATAATTCAAGTCACGGAAATCTTTCACTCTTCCATCGTTGAACATTTCGGCAACGCCCAGTATCCCTTCATCAATCGTTTTCGTCGCCTTCCAGCCGAGAGCATTAATTTTATCAAAATTGACGCGATAACTCCGGTTGTCCGGAGAAAGGCTTTGTTCGACTTTAGCAGTGGGAATAAGTTTAGCGACATTATAGGCCAGATCCGCAATCTTCACGTTTTGTTCGTTACTCCCTACATTAAAAACCTGCCCGTTGATTTTTTTTGCTTCAGATTCCAGCATGAAAATATAGGCATCAGCTGCATCCTCAACGTGCAGGAAGGGCCTCCATTGCTCTCCACCGTTAATGGTGATGCGATTCTCACCCCTGGCTGTTCCGGTCATCGTATTAATTACCAGATCAAAACGCATTCTGGGAGAAGGCCCGTAGATCGTCGCTTTCCGCAGGACGGCGACCACCAAATCGTCTCTCGCTTCCGGAAGGATTATCTTTTCGCAATCAATTTTCGATTTTGCATAAGCGGTGAGCGGGTTTATCTGGCTTTCTTCAGTGACCACTGCTCCTTCGGTAAAGCCATAGACACTGCAGGAAGAAGCATAGATAAATCGCCTAACGCCGCTCGCTTTAGCCAAATTGATGATAATTCTGGTCGCTTCAACATTTTCTTTTCTGGTAAGATCCTGGTTTATTTCACAGGAGGGGTCATTGGACAATCCAGCAAGATGGATAACAGCATCCACTCCTTGAAGACATTTTTCAACAGTATATTTATCCTCAACTGCTCCAATCTGCAAATCAAAATAAGGATTAACAGAAAAATCGGAGAGTGGTTCTTTTCCAAAAATAAGTTTATCCAATACCCTTACTTGGAATCCTTTTTCTAAAAGTTTTTTCACTAAAACACATCCAACGTATCCTGCCCCACCAGTTACCAAAACTCTTCTGATGGTATGATTTGACAAGTGATTGGCCCATAAAGAATTGGACTTGGGTACCAATAAAGAGGGTTGTGTCGTAGACACGCTTGACTTTCTGTGGCAAGATTTCTGAATAATGGTGCTAATATATTCTACATCATCAATTGTTAGCCCGGTATGCATCGGCAAGCAGAGGATGTTAGAAGCAATTGATTCAGTATGAGGAAGCGAAAATAAAGAGTACTTTTGATAGGCCTGGTGTTGATGAATAGGACGATAAAAATATTTTCGGCTCTGAACTCCAGCTGCAGTCAAAATTTCAGAGAGTTTATTCCTATCTATTCCAAATTCATTTTGATCTATGATAATACTAAAATTAAAATAATTGCTTTCGGCGCCTGCTTCTATTTTTTGGAAACGCAAACCAGGAATATTTTTCAAATACCGAAAGTACCAGGAAGCAATCTCTTGTTGTTTTGCCACTGATTGACGAATACAGGCAAAACTATCTAACCCAACAATGGCATGCAATTCGCTCATCTTGGCATTAGTTCCCACAAATTCAGTTTCTTCAGAATTCATGAATCCAAAATTACGAGCACGCTGGACATATGAAAATAAGGCAGTATTAAATGTAGATACTAAACCACCTTCAGCAGAAATCAAGGTCTTGCAAGCGTGAGTGCTGAAAATTTCTGCTGTACCAAATTGACCAATGCGCTTGCCTTTATAGAGAGACCCAAAAGCGTGAGCAGCATCAAATAAGAGGGGCAAATGATGCTGGTGGGCTATTTCAATTAGCTGATCAATGGCACAAGGATTCCCAAATACGTGAACTGCCACTATGGCGCAGGTATCTGGAGTAATGGCAGCAGCCACTTTTTCTGGATCCAACGTCAAAGTTTCTGGATCAATGTCTACAAATAATGGCTCTAATCCTGCCAGCGCTATAGCATGAGCAGTCGCTACATAGGTAAAACTGGGAACAATTACTTTTCCTTTGAGATTAAGGCCTCGAAGAACAAGTTCAAGGCCTAGAGTACCATTAACCACTGTTAGGGAAGGAGTACCGAGAAAGTGAGTAATTTCTTTTTCAAGTTGCTGAGTAAAAGGGCCATTATTGGTTAAGTATCCTGTATCAAAAGCGCTTCGAGCTCTTTGGACAAATAATTCGAAGTCATGAATTTTTGGTTGTACTAATTTAATGTCTTTGGCCACTATTTTCACCCCTTTTTAAGAGAGCAATATGCTCCAGCGGAACTGCAGGAACACCGGCAACAGTAGTTTGGGGGGGGACATCTTTGGTAACTACCGCTCCTGCACCAACAAGAGCATACTCATAGATAGTAATGTCGGGTAAGATTGATACGCCCGTCCCTAAGAAAGTGCCTCGCTTAATCTTTACCCGGCCGGAGGTATGGCATCCTGGACTAATATTGACAAAGTCTTCTACAACATTATCATGATCTATAGTACAGGCAGTATTCAAAAGTACCCCATTTCCAATATGGACTTTATTAGTAGTTACTACATGAGCACCTATAAAAACACCTTCTCCTAACACAGTGGTACTGGATAAGTGCGCAGTGGGATGAATTACATTAATAAGCTTATAGTGCTGTTTTTTGAGGAAATGATAGCATCGTTCCCGAAATTCATTGTTTCCACTGCAAATAAAAAAACCAGTTGTTCCAGCAGGAATTTTTTGGGGTAGTTCATCTATACTTCCTAGAACAGGAATACCTTGAATCATGGTATTATGCAGACGCACGTCATCATCCACAAAACCGACCACATTATATAGTGCATACTCTTCTATGATTTGCAATACTACTCCAGCATGGGCATCCATTCTTGCTCCGCAAAGGACAATTTTTGGCTTATCTGCTATGGGATCACCTTTCATCAAGATTTTAGGAAGTGCTCGCTCTGGTACTTTCTGATTAATCTTTAAGAGTTCCGGCTCTCGCTGAGTGAGCAGCTCTACTACTTGGCGTATGGAGAAAATTTTCCCTGGCTCAGTGTACAACCTCCGATAGATTTCTTCCATTAATTGGAGGTCTTCTTTCACATCAACGGTGAGGCGTATCTGGGGATGTTTTAAATATGGATCAACTTCCAATAAATTAATATTGAAGTATTTTGGTTGTTTGAGATACGCTGTCATGTATTCACTTAGATTTGGATCATCAGCAAGTGTATGCGCTTTCCTTAGCGTTGACAACGAAATTACTTCGCAGTTGGCTCCTAAGGGAAGCTGTTCCACTTTTGAGAAATCAGCGCTGGTCTCGATATGGCTCTTGATTAACAGATCAATATGTTCAGGATCGGTAAGAGGATTGTCTCCGGTTACTCGCACCACGGCATCGAAGCCAAATTTTTCTGCCGCAGCAATAAAGCGTCCCATGACATCCTCCTCAGAGCCACGAAAAAATCCGATTGCATTACGCTGGGCAACTTCTTCGAGTACTGCATCATCTGGATGGGTTGAAGTACACAGAACAATACCTTCGGGAACCTTTGCACTTTTTACCCTTTCAATAAGGTGGTCAATCAAAGGCTTACCAACAATGGGCAGCAAGGCTTTCTGGGGCAACCGCTGTGATTTCATGCGGCAGGCAATTAATATTCCTACTCTCATTGTAATTCTTCCCTCAGTATCTTTTCATTTTTGGTGAAGGCCCGTTTGGTCTTTTTTCCAATGATGGTATTTATATCCATGGGTCTTAATCCTGGTCCAGCTCGTTTGAATGAGACCATGTCCCTTTTAATGATATCATTGGCAGGAATATTAATCTCTGCCACGATGGCTTTTTTCATCAAGTCACGATAGGCTTGTTCTTCAACATTAAAGTTGACTATCGGAAAACCGGATCCAAAAGTTGTTCCCATAGCTCTTAAGTTGGCAACGATATCTTTTAAGGTGTTAGGATTGACCGATGATTCATAATCAATGCCTTTTAATGATCTATCAAGAACAAAATGCTTTTCGATAACCTGAGCTCCGACAAATGGAGTAAGTAAAGGGACAACTTTGCTCAAAAATGTTTCACCCTCAGTGTGGTCTAGAATTCCAACCGGAAGACCATAGGCTGCGTGGAGTGTTTTAACAAAATTGAAGTTAAGACTTTCTAATCTGGTGGGAAAAGCTTGGTAGCCATGCATAATCACTATGTTATTATGATAGCACCGAATGAGCGAAATGGCAGCGCTGATTTCATCCATAGTGGTCGCACCCACACCCAAAAATAGTGGCAACATGGTCTTAGCCGCTTCTTCAATTGCTTCATGGTTGGTAAGATCTGAGGAATGAATTTTAAGAGCATCAACCTTAATTTCCTTGGCAACTTTAATAGACGGAACATCATAGCCGTCAGCAAAGAAAAGAATTCCTAGCCTTTGGGCATAATTCCTCAGTTCAGACCATTGTATAGGAGTAAACTCAACTTTTTCTACAATAGGATAAATAGGATGATATGGAACCATATAGGCTTCTTTGTTGATTATCTGAAATTTGACGGCATCAGCTTGAGCCTCGACAGCCACATCAATCATTTTTTTGGCAGTATCAAAATTCCCTTCATGTGCACAAGCAACTTCTGCAATGAAAAAAGTAGGCTTATTTTCACCAATAACTTTAGTACCAATTCCAATTTCTTTCATTTTTGTGATAACCATAGCCAATTTATTTTTAAGTTCCTTACTCTAAATCCTCTTTTTTGATCAGACGGTCTGCTTCAATGGTAACTTTCGCTTTCTTTCCAATTACCCAAGGCAAATCTCGGGGATGAATGCCCGTTCCGGGTTTCTTAATCACCAGCATTTCTGATGTTAGAACAGTATGAGCTGGAATATCCACCCTTGAAACGAGACTGGGCCGATGCACTCGTTGGATTTCTTTTTCAACGTCTGGGATTATCTTCTTCGATGTTCCCATGGCTGCCTCAATATCACGAATACCTTGAACTAATTGGTATAACTCTGCTGGGCTAATTGAGGCATCGTGATCAACTCCGTACGCCTGGGTATTAAGAGTATAGTGCTTTTCCACAATATTTGCTCCCATGGCAACAGAAGCTAAAGTGATAGTAATACCCATGGTGTGATCAGAATAGCCCACCGGCACTTCAAAGGCAAACCGCAGTGTCTGCATCGTCCGTAAATTGGAATCGGAAGGAGTAATAGGATAATGGGAAGTGCAATGCAACAACGCTAACTGGATATTCCCCGTTTCATAAATGACTTTAACCGCCTCTTCTATCTCTCCTAAATTATGTAATCCTGTTGACATAATCATCGGCTTATTCTTGCTGGCAATGTGGCGAAGGAGAGGATAATTAGTAAGACTAAATGACGCAATTTTATACAAATCTACTCTTAACTCTTCTAGAATATCTACGCTGGCTTCATCAAACGGCGTCGAAAAAATCAAGATCCCTCTTTCCCGCGCATACTTGAATAAGGCAATATGTTCTTCTTTATTCAACTCTAACCGCTTCAACAAATCTTTTAACGTTTCTTTCTCTGATGTTGCCCCTTTCTTATGATAGGTTGCCAACATGGCATCCTTTGAAGCGAGAGTTTCACCGGTAAATGTCTGGAATTTCACCGCATCGGCGCCTGCCGCTACTGCTACATCGATCATTCTCTTGGCTTTTTCAATATTGCCATCATGATTAACACCAGCTTCCGCAATAATAAAACAGGGGTTTCCAGGGCCCACCCGACGGTTACCTACCCTCAATTCCCCATTAAAATTCATGGTTGGTAAGGCTAAACTAAGATTTATAAGTTTTGTGTATCTTTACTCTCTATAACAGACCCATAATGAAAATTAATCAAGAACTTACCTAAAATTTAAAACACTCTTAATAATCTCTGCATCTTTTTCACTATAGGTTGGCTTAGGTTGTCTCATGGTAACGGAACCAAATCCAAATCTCTGAAACATTGCACATTGCAGCGCCGCCGCTGCGTCAAAGGTGTGCCCCTCGGCATCGTTTCCATAATAAATCACATCTAAAACTGTGTTAATAGATTGTTGTAACTCTTGAGCTTTAGATTTATTTCCAGCAAAATGCTTGTCATATAACGCAACAACTGTTTCTGGCATAAGGTTGGCAATGGCATTGACCCCGCCACGGGCACCTAGTTCTAATCCATCATAGAGAACAACGTCTTCACCCATAAATACAGGCTTTCCTAAATTAACAACTCTCTCAAAATATTCTTTAGCTTCTGCCTGTCGCACATCAATGGTTAATTTCATTCCAATAACTGATTCCATTACCAGAATTTCTTCAACCTTCTTCAATTGCTTTTGCTGTGTTCCTAGGCTGTACGCTACCAAAGGAAAATTATAGTGGTTCAGTTGGCTAAAATGTTCTACTTGCTCTTCAGCGGACATATCAGAACAGAGTACTACTGCTGCATCAGCTTTTTTTTCGATCACATGTTCAAGCATTTTAGATGGATAATCAGGTTCTTCTTTGGTTCGTCCGATTCCCACATACACCGGAGTTTTCCCCCGAGCAGTATCAAGAACGATATCTGCTAAATCTTGATTTTCTTGAAATGAAAAATTACCTGACTGACCACAGGTGGTTAGAACAAAAATACCTGCCACTTTACTTTCAATAAAGTGGTTTACTTGTTTTTCAACTGCCAAGAGATCGTAATTTTCTTTCTCTGTCAAAAAGGGCATAAATGGGACTACTATTCCACTTTTTGGTGTGTAAGAAATTTCCATCATATTTTAAGGATATTTTTATTTTAAAAAGCTTGTGCAACTAGTAAACTATAATTTAATATAAAGATTATTGACCTGTCAAAATGATGAATTTAACTAGAGCCTCAGAGTATATCAAAAGCCAAGGATATCAAATCGATGACATTACCTTTGTTCCTGAGGGGTCTAGCCATGATATATTCTTTTTTACAAGTGAGGGAAGAAACTTAGTTGCTCGGTTTGAAAAAAAAGGATCCCATGATTTTGGAGGAGTGCGAAGGGATTTCCATTATAATGGTCTCATTTCTTTAGAAAGAGAAGCTTTTTTGTGCAATTTGGTTCGAGAATCAGCAAACTTACCAGCTCCAAAAATTGATGGTGTATTTCCTTCACTAGAAGCCAGTTTCATTGTTGCACAGCGAATGCCCGGCGTACCTTGGAATCAATTTATCCAGGAAAAAAATTATTCTAAAAGTGATTTTATTGCTTCCATGGAATTTCTAGCTGAAGATATTGCTAAAGCACAGCAAGTGGTTTTCGCTTCCTATGGGGATATCATGCCGGGAGGGGAGATATTTCCAACTGGAATACAGTCCTTCGCGCAAAGGTTAAACTCTATGGTAGATTTAAAATTACAGAGAGAAGAGCAGAAAGGAGGAGCGACATCTTCGGAATTGGATCAAATTCGTAGTTATTTTGGAAAAAGCATAAGCTCTCTGGATGATCAACTTAAATCCTATCATGAGAAACCGGTACTCGTGCTTGCTGACTTTCATGCTACAAATTTTCTGGTAGATGAAAGAGGGAAGCCTTCTGGTTATTTTGATCTTGAATTTTGTCAAGCGGGAATGCCTACATTAGAATTTAACATGATTCAATTACAATTGCTAAACTATTTTGATCAAAATACTTTTGAAGAAGCAAAAGATATTTTCTTTAAGACATTACAAAAAGCTGGCAGTAAGTACGATCCTTCTGCCCAAGTGCATAGTGAAGTAGATAAAATTCTTTCAGCGGGACGAATGCTCACCTGTGTGACAGCCTATCACGGAGTAAAGGATGGTCTGCGAGATACTTGGAGCGAACGATGTAAAGAATTAATCTTTGAGATAATCGATCATGGAAAGATTGATTATGCCAGTTTTGCGGATATTATGAGAGAGAAGACAAAACAGCCAAAAAGCCCAAGTTTACCATAAAGTCTGTTTTTTAGCCGTCTTTCTGTGAAATAGAATAAAGCATCAAAAACTTTATATAAACTTCATCGCAAAATAGAGTTATAACATTAAAAAAAGTGTTTCTGCACTATGAAAGTTGTCATTCTCTGTGGTGGAAAGGGGACCAGGTTGCGCGAAGAGACCGAATTCAAGCCAAAGCCTCTGGTTGAGATTGGCGGCGTGCCGATCCTGATTCATATCATGAAAATTTATGCTTCTCAAGGATTCAAAGACTTTGTCCTCTGCCTTGGTTATAAAGGGGAACAAATCAAAAAATATTTTCTAGAGCACAGGTATCTGACCAATGATTTTACTCTTGATCTTTCTTCCGGACAGGAATATTTCCACACCCAGAATTTCTTTCTGACCGATTGCAAAGTTACTTTTGCGGATACCGGAGAGAACACCTTAACCGGTGGTCGCATCAAAATGATCCAGCCCTATGTTGGCAGGGAAGATTTTATGCTGACCTATGGTGACGGCGTGGCGGACATTAATCTTAAGAGCTTGCTGGAGTTCCATCATCAAAACGATAAAATCTGTACGCTCACGGGCATCAATCCCGTCTCGAAGTACGGGCTCATAAAATTAAATGTCAATCACGAAGTATTAGACTTTACGGAAAAACCCCCTATGAATGACATCATCAATGGCGGATTTCTAGTTCTCAAGCCGGAATTCTTTGATTATTTTCAGGAGGATTGCATGTTTGAATCCAAAGTGCTTCCTCAACTATCTGCTAATCGGCAAGTATGTGTCTATCATCATAAAGGGTTTTGGCATTGTATGGACACCTATAAAGATTATGAAGATCTTAATGCCTTATGGCAGAAATCTACGCCTTGGAAGGTCTGGAATGACTAACGACATTAATACTAAAAGCAATACTAAAAGTACTGGCGATTTGAGTGTCTATCGTGGAAGGACTGTCCTGATCACGGGTCATACAGGCTTCAAAGGGTCGTGGTTGGCGCTCTGGCTTGCAAAACTTGGTGCCAAGGTTGTGGGTATATCTTTAGATGAGGGAAATTCCGATGGCATTTTTCAACGTGCTGCCTTGCAAAAAAAAGTAACTCATATGATCGGAGATATCCGCAACGGAGAGTTCATAAAAAATATGGTTGCTCTTCACCAACCAGAAATAGTATTCCATTTAGCGGCACAACCACTCGTACGGGAATCGTATGAGCAACCCGCAGCAACCTTTCACACCAATGTGCTGGGAACGGTGCATGTACTGGAAGCGATTAGAAACAGCCCTAATGTCAAAGCAGCCATCATGATTACGTCTGATAAATGCTATAAAAACAAAGGCTGGGTCTGGGGATACCGAGAGCAGGATGAGCTGGGCGGCCACGATCCCTACAGCGCCAGCAAGGCCTGCGCAGAAATGGTTATAGATTCGTACATCAATTCTTTTTTCCAACAAGCTAACCACCAGGCAATAGCATCGGTGAGAGCCGGCAACGTCATAGGAGGAGGAGATTGGGCCAAGGATCGGATTGTACCTGATTGTATGCGTGCACTTTTAGATGGCAAGACTATTTCCCTGCGCAATCCACGAGCGACTCGACCTTGGCAGCATGTCCTTGAACCACTAAGCGGCTATCTTCTGTTAGGGTCACAATTATGGCACAACCGTGATAGGATAGGAAGTTGGAACTTTGGTCCAGACTTACATAGTATCGTTCCGGTTCAGGAGCTGGTGGAAAAGATAATTCATAGCTGGGGCACTGGTTCTTGGGAGCAGGTGGATGATACCAACACTAAACATGAAGCACACCTCCTTAGTCTAGATTACAGCAAAGCAAAATTCATGTTACAATGGACGCCGCGCTTGACCATGGATCAAACTATCACCATGACTGTTGATTGGTATAAAAATTTCCACACCCAAGATGTATACGCACTGTGTGCAAAACAAATTGATTTTTATTCTCAACTGCAGGGAGGAAATTACAATGATAAAAGGAGTTAACATTATTCCACTTAAAAGAGTGATGGATGAGCGCGGAATGGTTATGCAGATGATGCGCAATGATTCACAGTATTTTACGAAATTTGGGGAAATTTACTTCTCAGTTATTTTTCCGGGAGCAATCAAAGCCTGGCATCTTCATAAAGAAATGACTTTGAATTATGCCGTTGTTGATGGCAACATCAAACTAGTTCTCTATGATGCTCGTCCTGATTCACCAACCAATAAAGAATTGCAGGAGATTTTTGTGGGGCAGGACAATTACTGTTTGGTATCGGTTCCTCCCGGGGTCGTTAATGGTTTTAAAGCAGTAGGGAATGAAAAAGCCATCGTTGCTAACTGCACTGATGTCCCCCACCGTTCAGATGAGATCGTGCGTATGGATCCATTTGATAAAACTATTGGGTATGATTGGGGAATTAAACATGGCTGAAGGTGAACCGACTACAACATGAAACAACCAAAAATTCTCCTAGTCGGTGCAAGTGGACAGTTAGGAACAGCGCTGTTGGAAGAATTACGTCTTTTCTCTACAGTTGCAGGAACATATCATCATGTTGAAAAACAAGGTCTCATTCATCTTGATATTCAAAATCAAGATCAAATCAATAGAGTGATATCTGAGGTCAGGCCTACTATCATTATAAATACAGCGGCGATGACTCCTGTTGATAAATGTGAAGAACTTCCTGAACTCGCTAAAAGCATTAATGTGCAAGGTCATTTCTCTCTTGCTGCAGCGGCACAAAAAATAGGAGCGAAACTTGTTTTCATATCTACCTACTATGTTTTTGATGGTACAAAAGGATATTATACTGAAGCTGATTTTCCCCATCCACTCAATACCTATGCCAAAACGAAACTAGCTGGAGAGCAAATTACAATGCAAGCTCCAGGCTCTCTACTTGTTCGAACTTCCAAAATTTACAGTTTAGGATATGACCAACGAAATTTTCTTGCGCGTTTAATTACACAATTTAAAGGAAAAGAACAAATCAAGATAACCAATGATCAATATACTAATCCTATCAGCACTGAGGATGCTGCTACGGCCATCGCTAGGCTGATAGCTACGGAATCATCAGGTATCTATCATCTTGGCGGTCCGGACAACCTTTCAAATTATGAATTTGCTCTGGCGGTGGCAAAAGAGTTTGGTTTTGACACGCAACTGCTTAAGCCTCTCTCCACAGAGCAATTTGGTGCTGCAGCCCTGCGTCCCAAACGATGCGCTTTAGAAATTCATAAACTTATTAAACGAATCAACTTTCAGCCAAGAAGCATAGAAAATAATCTGAGCAAATGGAAACCTCAAATTTAAGTAGTGATGAAATAAAAAAAGAGATACGTAAGCTCGTTGAGGCTTACTATGATACTACTTTTAAGAATCGAGAAATACGGCTAGGAAAAGATCTCATCCAGCCTTCGGGGAAAAAATTTGATGCAGAAGAACTTAAGCTGTTGGTGGAAGCATCGCTGGATGGATGGTGGACGGAAGGAAGGTTCACCAAAAAATTTGAAAAAAAGTTGAGTGATTTCTTGCAGGTTAAGCATGCCATCACAGTCAACTCCGGCTCCAGCGCTAATCTACTGGCGCTGACAGCGCTTACTTCTCCCAGATTGGGGGAGCGGCGGATTCAAAGGGGAGATGAAGTTATTGGTGTAGCAGCATGTTTTCCAACAACTGTAAATCCTGTTATTCAGATTGGCTGTGTTCCGGTATTACTTGATATTGATAAAGAAACATATAATGTGAAGGCGGACTTGCTTGAAAAAGCAATAGGTCCAAAAACAAAAGCTATTTTCCTGGCCCATACACTTGGTAATCCCTATAATCTTCAAAGAGTAGTAGAGACTGCCCGAAAACATAATTTGTGGCTTATTGAAGACTGCTGCGATGCCTTGGGTTCCCGGTACGAGAACAAACTGGTGGGAACCTTTGGGGACATTGCCACTTTTAGCTTTTACCCGGCGCACCAAATTACCATGGGTGAAGGGGGAGCAGTCATCACCAATAATGATTTACTGGTTCAAGAAATCCGTTCCTTTCGCGACTGGGGAAGAGACTGCTGGTGCATGCCGGGCTGTCAGAATACCTGCGGAAAAAGATTTCAATGGCAGTTAGGTCAGCTTCCTTTTGGTTACGACCACAAATATATCTATTCTAATATTGGATACAATTTAAAGATAACTGATATGCAGGCAGCCTTGGGTTTAGCACAACTGGAGAAACTTCCTTTTTTTATTGAGAAGAGGAAAGAGAATTTTTCCTTACTTGGGCAAGGTCTTAGTAAGTTCAACCAGTATCTGCAGCTCCCCAGAGCCGCTGAACAGGCAGATCCTTGCTGGTTTGGCTTTCTCTTATCGGTCAAAGAAAACTGCCATTTTACCCGAGAACAGCTGACCCAATATCTCAATGATAAAGGAATAGGAACACGACTCTTATTCTCGGGGAACGTCACCAAACAGCCGTACTTTGAAGGAGTTACCTACCGGGTTGTCGGTGCATTAGAAAATACTGATTATGTCATGAACAATACCTTTTGGATCGGTGTTCATCCGAGCATAACTCTGGAGCATATTTCTTATATAGTGCAGTGCTTTGAGGAATTTTTTGAGACCCCCAAGACTAAAAATTAACAAAAGGACTATTTTTGCGGTTTTTCCACAGTTATTCATTTTCTTTATTATAACCCTCCACTTCATAGACTTTTATCACCACCCTATATTTATCTGTAAATGGATAGGGAAATAAATAGATAGTCCTAATTAATGTTGAATGAGTATACTCTTTCTCACTAAGCCGGGCTCCACCTTCTTGCGGTCTTCCATCCATAGACTGCATCTTAAAAATAGTGTGTATACGATTTTTATCATGCTCCTTATTTACTGGTTCAAAAACACCACCAGTAATTAATAATGGCAAATAAAAAGAATTTATCGATAAAACCTGATCTAAAGCCCCGCTAGCTTCTGATTTTCCAAGGATAATGAGATCGCGGGAGCTGTCGGACAGGGTAAAAGAGGGCTTGATGAAAGTTAGCCCAATCAGCCCACCGCTTATTATAAAATAAAACATTAAAAAACCTTTAATGAGAGTTGGTTTTAAAAAAAGTAAATTGCGGCAGCGAATCGATAGAAAGGCATACGCAGCCATCATAACAAGAACAAATGAGGCGGAGGCAATGATATAAATCGTCTCTTGGTCAAGAGTGGAAGTAATAATACCAAAATGCCTGGAAAAATGGCGTAAAAGGGTAAAAAACGGGAGAAGTGCCAGCAGGCAGATGCTAGAGACAGTAAAGAAGTGGACAAAATATTCTTTAAATTTCCTTTTCAGGAAAGTTAAAGCGGCCAGGAATAATATAAAAATGACCAGAAAGATCAGAAGAAAGTACCATTGGAAAATCCTGCACTTTCCAATGGGATTACATAAATATAAAGATCCAGATGAAACTAAAAGAGCAACCAAGGGATAACTAAACAAAAGAGAATATATACCCCTCTCCAAAAATCCTTTTAAACAATTTTCCTTGACCTTGGAGATAATAGTATTAAGATCAATGGCACCATTTTCCAGATAAAGCTTCGCACTTAGTATGGACATTGGTATCAGAAAGCCATAGAATCTGCGATCACTTAAATCACTTAAGAGAACGATGGATACAAAACCAACCACCAGCCAGCAGAGGGCAGTTAGTTCAACAAAATCCATCTCTCTTAGGTCCAGAAATCGGTTTCTTTTGAGGAAATATAAAGCAGTAAGCACTATTAATAAGAACATACTGGGCAGCCCAAATAAGTTGTTAGAAAAAGAACGAAAAAAGTTTAGTATGATGCTTCCATCTGAATTATAAAAATTATAGAGAACCATAAAATTGACCGACAAAACGTCCCAATTAATAGTTAAAAAGATAGCATAAGGAATCAGAAGTATCAAGCTGCCTATCCCAAACCAGAAAATAGCTGAAATTTGAGTTTCTTTTCTATATAGTTGCAGCAGCCAGAGTATTAAAAAGACTAACGCAAAATAATAAGCTGATAACTTGGATAAAATTGCCAAAGCAAAGCTTATTCCAGATAAAAGGTAGAATACTTTATTCTTTGCTCCTTTATACCATAAAAAGAAAGCCAAAAGGATGAACATCTCCGGGAGCACAACTCCAAAAGCTAATTTATTATAAATTAAGAAAGTATCATTAAGGCCAAGAATTAAAACACTAACCAGCGCTGGTTTCTCTCCCCACTGCCGTTTGATGAAAAAGTATAATATAAGGAGGATAAACCAGCCTGATAACGCCGAAACTAGGCGAGCTTGGTAAAGACCAACACCAAAGAAAGAAAAAGAAAGGACCATCAACAGCGTATGTAAAATGGTAACAGACCATGATTGGTTGGCCTGATCGGGAGAAGGATCATCAAAGAGAAACAATGACCTGGCTCCATGAACCCAGATGCCTTCATCAGATAAATCACTAACTCTTTTCACAAAAGAGGGATCAGCATCTAAATAAACTAAACGCAATAAAAGCATTACTAAGAACAAAAGAATGATAAATATTTTAGTCGTAAAAAATATTTTAAATACAGCTGCAACACTTTTCATTTTTAACCTTATGGCCAGAAAACCCTATTTAAAACTTCCTGCTTAAATCATAATGGTTAGGTATATCCAACTGGAAGTAGAATTTTCTCTTGTTTTTACTCTTTTATGGTGTGATGACTATGAATTTTAGAGAAATCCTAATGTTAAAAGTGCAGCTTCAACTTCTTTTGCACTCTTAGCATGCAGCATTCTTGGATGCATGAATTCTTGCTTGCCCTGCACAGCCCTGATTGATTCTGCAGGATCGATATGACTGAAATAATAAACACCACTCCAGCCAAATTCCTCGATGCCAATGCGTAGGTAATTCGGTTTGTCTTCTACCAGCACTACTTTTTTGTAACTATTAATTGCTTCATACATAAGCATATTTGGCTTAACTGCACCTACTTGAAATGAGTATACTCTTGGTCCTAATGATCCATGTAAATCGAATACTTCTGGGAATTTTGTAGTAAGAAGCTCCAAGCTAATGTCTCCAATATTAGAGAACAGACCGATATCAGCATTAGCCTGAGCAGTCTTCCTTTTGAGCGCAACCATATCATGAATAGGACGTGGCCAGCTCAAGAGTAAAAGACGAATGAGTTCGTCATCACTTCCTATCGCCGAGGTAAGTTCTAGTCTCATTCTTGCAAGGAATTGATGTTTTGGCATACGACCTGTAAGACTTTCCAGCTCTAATTGACTGTGTACCTTACGTAAATCTTCTGCTGTCCTTCCAGTTATTCTGCTTGCCTCTCGATAGAATGAGCCGTAATCAAGCTCTAGCAGGACTGCACCAACGTCATAAAGTATAAGATTATTATTGGTCATGGTTCTTAACTAATAATTATTATCTCTTAATATTAAAGCCTATGCCGGGAATTTTCTATTATTATTTTTTATTTCCCACCCATATTTCTCTAAAGTGCGGGTAGCATCGTGAACCCAGGACTCTCCATATTTATAATTTCCAAAAGCAATAATTCCCCCTAACCCATTGCCTATCATTTGGGGGGTGTTTTTAGTGCAGAAATGAAGTAACTCGGAACTTTCAACATCAACCCCCATCAGCCGCTGATGCTCTCCTGCTTCCGGAGCAAGACTTTCCGCTTTGGCAATAATTTCTTCCAGTGGAAGTTGGATCGTAGTATGATACAGCAAAGTAGGGTTAAATCCGTCAGTTACATCTCTTGCTACCCCTATTAGGCCAATAGGAGAATAATCGCCCGGAAGTAAGCCCGTTTCTTCCCACGCCTCTCCTTTAATGCTGCGAAATGGTTCTGGGAAGACTTTCCAGTTGCGAGTCTCACAACCACCAGCTGGCGCCAGCATATATTTCCCAGGAACTTCTACTTGGCCTCTTTCCTCAATCAAAATTTTTTTGTCAATGCTTTCTATGATCATCGTTCCGCCAATGGGAAGAACATATTGCAGTATTAATGCTCTTTCTGGAGAATCTAAACTTAATTCTGGAATCCATCGGCGTAAAGCAAACTGGCTGCGCATAGTACTATAATTGGTTGATAAAGTAACTCTACTTTCAGTTGCTTCTACCTTAACAATATTCAGAACATAGGTGTTAGCTCTTGGTGCAGGAACTTCCGTTCTCAAACACTCTACAAAGTTTCTGCTGAGATCATACTCTTTAAGTGGAAGATCGCCATCGTAAGGTATTTTGTCGAGAACTACTAATTCGTTGGTATGATTAATCACTACTGCTTCTTCTTCGGTACGAGGAGTTAACAATAAGTCTATTATTCCAGCCATAAACATTGATTTTAGCGGATAACTTATAAACCTTGTGTATTAGATGCTCTGTCGGACAACTAATCTCTTCTAACCAACACATACACTTTTTTGCCGATGTATTTCTTTGAAGACATAATCATTCCGCCATTTCCAATTTTTCTGACTTCCCCTTCGACAACTTCTTCAATC
>Ga0209541_10000530_pt1 | contig 74810 bp, 89 predicted proteins | sample RifCSPlowO2_01_FD_184027 | JGI IMG/M metagenome (GOLD analysis project Ga0209541, IMG submission 184027) | Groundwater microbial communities from Rifle, Colorado - Rifle CSP2_plank lowO2_0.1 (SPAdes) (version 2) | ecosystem: Environmental > Aquatic > Deep subsurface > Groundwater | place...
TTAGTTTCGCGTAAATGCTCGGCTCACAAATATATAATTGTTAATCAATAATCCATTGTTTTTATATTAATAATCTGTGTTAATCTACGAGCGAACGTTTTGACTTAACAAATTTATATATTAATCGGAAGTCAAGGCGTGAGCAGAGCAAAAGCGAGTGATTTCACGATGTAATCAACAAGCAAGTGAAGTCAGGAGCAGAGTGAGACAATTTAAACAATAATCACTTACTCAACAAATCTTTTATTAAAAAAAATTGTCTGGAAATTCGTATTTTATTAAGTTATTAACTACCTGACTTCCATGTTTTTAGAAGTAACATGATGCCTGATTTTTCCTGTGCTATCAAAGCAGAAAACATCCACATGATATTTCCCTCTCCTTAAATCTCTGCTGTTTAGAATGCTCTCTGTTGCTTCCAAACCAATCTTATCGTTTCTGTTTATAGTCGGGCTAATTCTTGTATCAAAGAGTTTATCCTGCCAAACCTGATATTCCACCTTATAACAATTATCCCAAAAATCAACAACAAATTTAATTGTTCCAAGCCTTATGATATCTTTATCATAAACACTTGTCACATCATTAATTCTGAATCCAACCTGATTAATTCTATAGGTTTTGGGTGAAACTGGCGGTAAATTTGGCGGAGCTACAGGAGTTTCCTGTATTGCTTCAGGAACAATTAAATTAGCAGAAGTAACATGATGCCTGATTTTTCCTGTGCTATCAAAGCAGAAAACATCCACATGATACTTTCCTCCTGCTGCTGCATTCAAAATAGCATCTACTCTTTCTAATCTGACCTTATCACTAGCAGAAGTTTTTTCGCTGACTAATTTGTCAAACAATCTGTCCTCCCAAACCTGATAACCAAGAGCATCACAATTCCCCTTATAATTGACAACAAAATTAACTTTCCCCGCCATTAAAACATCAGGACCATCCTTAAGTCCATAAACAGGAGTATTCCCATCAAAACTAAATCCAATATTCTCAATAGTATATGATTTTATAGGCATTACTGAACTTGGAGTTTCTGGTGGTTCTTCTTCCGGTATAGCTGTTTCTGGTTCAGGTGCCGGAGTTTCTGGTGCTGGCGTTTCTTCTTCAGGAATTTCTGCTTCTGGCTGAATAACTTCAAGAGATATTTTCCTTCTGTATTCCACAGATATGTAGTCCTTGCCCAACTTCCTGTTAATAATTCCTGAATAAATCTTCTCCTCTAAGATTAAGATATCTCCTTCTGTTCTTGCTCCGATTTTTTCTGCTGCTTCTGTTTCCGGAAAGCCAAGGCTAACATAAAAATCAAATGCCTCTATTTTTGAGTTTATGAAATTAGTTGCCTCAACTCCTATATCATCTGTCCTGTTTATTTTTCCTGACATCAAAAAACTGACAATTGCAAGAGTGCAAAGGGCAAAAACCCCGATTATCAAAATCATAATCGGTATAACCCCGCCCTTGTTATGAATTACTCTTTTCATTTACCGCGATTTTGTCAAATCTAACCTAAGAAATTTATTTTCCTTCAGATGAATTTCCTGTGATATTACTCTTCCAGTCGGAGGAGCATTTGGAAAAGCGATTGGAAGAATTCCACCAAAATATTTATTTGTGGTATATTTCAATGGTTCTTTGAAGTAAATTCCGAGCCATATCTTTGAAGGATAATCCTTTGCATAAAGCCCGAGAAAAATTGTCTTTGCAAGATTGCCGTTGAAATCGTTGAGATTTTCCTCATTTACAATCTGATAAAAAATCTTTTCTCCGTACTCATCTTCTGTCATGAGATATGAGGTAAGGGATTTTTCCGCAAGCAAGTCTGTTTTTTCCGACATTAAAAATTCCTTGCTTCTCTTGATTGATGAAGTTATGAAAATTGAGATTATCAGTATAAAAAATATAAGAACTGTTGCCAGAAACCAGCCTATTGTTTTCCCTATAACTGCTTTTTTGTTCTTGATATTTTTAAACTTCATTTTTTTCTGCTTTTCCGACAAAAGCGGATATTTTAATTACATATTTATTCCCTACCCTGTCTATTGCATATAAGTTTCTTCCTTCTTTGCTTTTTTCAGCTGCTTTTCCTCTGACCTTCTCAATAAACTCATCCCACGGAAATATCAAACCAGGGTCTGTTTTTCTTCCGGGGTCTATTTCATTATGCCCAATTATGTGATTTCTGTCAATAGGAATATTATTTCTTACAGCAATATCAGCAACCAGAGAAATCAGGGGGTCTATCTGCTCCTGCGGATAAATTTCCCATGTTACCCCGCCCTTTTCTGCATGATTAAGACATTTATCCAGATTTGCTCCGCATAGCCCACCAAAATTAACAATTTCTATTGCTATTGACTTCTCATTAATTCCTCTTCTGCAACAGTTATTGTCTTCAGGATATAACTCAGGATTTGGTTTTTCCTCATTGCTGTGACAAAAAGGCCTGCTGTTAATGCAGGTAGCATGCTGCCCTATTTTGCTCTCATCAACCAGTGATTTTGCATCAGAATTTTTATCTGAAAATACAAAACCATCTTTCTCAACAACATAATGAACTTTTGCTTTTTTTGAAGACATCCATTCAATTGCTTCTGAAACACTAAACCCTTCTGTGGCATGTATGACTATTGTGTCTGTCTCTCTTTTATTAGAAACAGGAAAGCCCTCTAATACAGCCTCAGACAAGACAGCCAGATTTACATTTCCCTCTTTTATGTTGTAATTCCTGTTTCCAAGATTCTCCTGAGCATTCTCATCAAACTCGTAAACTGAAATTCCGATGTAATACTGCTCATCTTTATCCCATTCAAATTCCTTTTCTGTGTTAAGATTTAAACTGCATTTTTCTTCAAAATTATTCCTGAAATTCTCGCTGGAAAAATCCTCTCTCAAATATCCCCCACTCACAAAGCAGTCTGCAATTCTCTCTGCCAGCAGGTTGCTTTCAATTTTTCTGACATCATAAGGAGCCCCGTAAAAAGAAACAGACATTATTGCTATTGCAACAGCAACTGTGACAATTACAAAATACCAATAAAGTGTAAATATTTTATTCGCCCTTTTGTTCATTTTCATTGTGCTCATTGCAGTTCAACAGTTATGCATTTATTTTTTCCGAAAATGTTTTTCTTTGGAATAAACTCGCACCTTTTTCCATACTGCCTCATTCTGCTGTCAAGCAGCGAGCATTCAGATTCGGGACATGCAAAAGAATTGTATCCAAAAAACCAGTAGCAGTCCTCGCATTTTACAGGAGGTTTTTCCGAACTTGCAGGTGTTGTTTCCGGTGCTGGCGTTTCTTCTTCAGGAATTTCTGCTTCTGGCTGGCTGGTTTCTCCGAAACCCTCAGTATCTTTTCCTCCTATAAACAAGATAAGTCTATTCTCATTAAAATACGGCTCATTTACTTTGACATCATTGAAAAAAGAGTATGAATAATTTCCTCTCGGTCTTAAACTGACTGTGACTATGTTTTCATTTATCACCACAATTTCATTCTTTTTTTCTGCTTCTTCTGCCCCTCTTTCAGGACTAGCACCTTCTGCATCTTCCCTGCTCTCACTGACTGCTGCACCAGTACTTAATCCTTTTTTCCTTGCAATATCCAATGCATCTTCCATGTCAAGCGAAATAATCATTCCCGGTTTTGCAGAGTCAATCAGGAGTGCAATCTGCTTTGCATACTTTTCTTCAAGAACAGCAGCATCCCCAATTCTAAGATACAAGAAAGCAAACATCACAGACAAAAAAACCAGATTTAAAACAAGAAAAATGACAGTTTCCCTCATCAACCCCTTTTTTCCCTGCCTCTTTCTCATAAATTAAGAAAAGAAAAGATATTAATAAATGTTTAGAACTTTCTATGATGCCTTTGTCAAAAACTCTTCGCATCCTACTTTTGACACTTCACTTATTTCAGATAAAGCAGGAAGTAAATACATATCTCTGGAAATGAGATAAGGGATTTCTATTGCAACTCTGCCTGTGATAACCGCGTATTTCTTTGCAGGAAAAATTGTAACATCCTCATAAGCCTTGGCCGACTTAAATGTATTCAAAAGTTCATTCCGATTATCAACTCCATAAAGATACTGCATGTATGTCTGCTTGTTATCTTTCATTTTTGTGGAAGACAGATAATCCCATGCCTTTCCATAGGTTATTCCTGAAGGAATTTTTTCCCTGATTGTTTTGTCAAACTCAACAATCGCACATATAGAACAAACAGTATATTTAAGGGCAATTCCAGTGTAGTCAAGTTTCCCTTCTCCAAACTGCCACCAGCAGTCAGCCATCTCATCTGCTATCACTTTCATAATCTCCTCTTTATTGCTTGGATTTACTTTCACAGTAGTTGTGGGAACAATTCCCTCGCACTCTCCTCCTCCGGAGATACAAAGGTAATTAGTTTTGCATTTGAAATTTCCTATATATTTGAGCACAGGAGTTGATTTGAAAACAACAGAAGTATGGCAGACTTGTTTATCTCCAACAATCCCAAGGTCAATTCTGAAAATAAGAATTAACGCCACTATAAAACCAGCAATTGATATTATGAACAATACCAAAAAATCTATTGGCACAGCACCCGAACGATTACGCATTAGTCCGCAATGGTGTGGTTGTGAGTTTTTTTTGTCTTTTTTATTTTCCATTTTTGTTAAGCATACCTCCTTAATACTAAAAATAAGCCAAACAAACCTAATAAAGCTAATGAAAACAATATTATCCACAACAGGTTGTCAAGTATTTCATCTAATTTCATCTTAACCTGATTTTTTATATGTCCTGCATTTATTTCCTGACTCAAATACGCAGTACCTATCACCATATTTTTTTTCAATTTCTATGCTCAGGTCCTCACATTCTTTTTGAGTGCAACCCTTCCCGTCTTTTCCGCAATCCTCGCATGTTTCTTCAATCTCTCTTTCCTGCTCATTTTGTTTAAACTCTTTCGTAAATATGATTTTATTTTCCGGGTCAATAAACAGGGTGATTGGCGGGTTTTTGATTTCCTCCTCAATTGAAAAATCACTTTCCAAGCACGTTATCTTATTATTATTTGGAGTTAAACATGATGTTCTGGCCGAAACACTCAGTGCTTTTGCACAAATACAAATACAATTGTTCCATCTCTTACCAGCACAAAATTCTGGAATTTGCTGTCTTTTAGATGAAGAAAAGGATAATATCCAAACAGAATTTTTTATCACTAACCCCCCCCACTTGTCGGGATTATAGATTACAACCTCTGTCGCATCATTACTTGCCTGGTTTACTAAAAAATTCAAAGATGCCTTGGCTTCTTCAAGTTCTTTATTGCTCACATAATTTGAGTACAAAAAAACAGCAACTCCAATTACAAGAAGAACTGAAATAATTGCCAGAACTGTTTCCAGAAGTTCTTTTGTAATAATCATGGCTTTCCTGTTCATTTTAATTGGGTTTTCTATATGTCCTGCATTTATTTGTTATTCCTTGCTCAAAAACACAATACCTGTCCCCGTATTTTCCTTCAATTTCTATGCTTAGTTCTTCACATTCTTCTTGGGTGCAACTTCCTTCTTTCCCGCAGTCCTCCTCACATGTCTTTTCAATTTCTCCAATCCCTCCTGCTTCTCCTGAAAAAATAATTTCAGCTCCCTGATAAAAGTCTTTTACTTCTAAAATTCTTATTAATTCAACTGGCTCTCCGTAATAACTTCCTTCCAACTTAACTCCAAGAATCCATCCTTCTGTTCTGTAAGGTTTCCATTCCCATTTGTTGTCAAAAAATCTGAAATTAAAAATTTCCGTCTCTGGAAAATCCTTTGTTTTCTGATACCTGAAAGCGAACTCTCCTTTATTGTCCATATCTGCTTTATCTGCAGATAATAACTTTCCTTTTTCATTCAAAAGCCGGTCTATCAGCAATCTCAAACCTTCGCTGTATGTCTTTCCTTCAAGTGATTTTATAAAATCTCTGTTTCCCTCTCCTGCATCTTTCCCGCTGATTGTGATTGCCGTGCTTGGAGAAGAAATCCAGGTTTCTTTGTCAAATGACCAATACCATTCTTCTTCAGAGTATGAATAATATAAATTTTGGGAAAAAATACTGCTGTCTTTATACTCAAAAACAAGAAAACTAACCTCCCAGATTGATTTTCCTGGTTTGGTTTCCTTGTCTGAAGAAAAAACTGAAACTCCTCCCTGATAAAGCCCCTTGAAAAAATTAATAATATTCTCCCCATAATATCTGGCCAAGCCAATTATAACTACGACAACAATTATCACAATAAGCACCACATACGGAAATGTCTCTGTTGATTCTGACATTGCATTAACCTCTCCCGAAGATTATCCCTTTAATTTTGTCCATTAGTGAAATTCCTGTTCTTTTTTGATAAAAAAGAGAAATCATGAATAAAACAATAAGCGCAGCACCTATGATAATCCAGGCAAGCATGTCAAGCCCCATTTTTCCTTTTCTCCCTCTTTGATTTTCACCTCTTTTCCTCATAAACTAAGAAAAGAAAAGATATTAATAAATGTTTAGATGAAATGCTTGCTGAACTACTGCACCAATCCCCCGATAACCACAGAAGTAAGAAGGAACAATGCGATTGTTGAAATCAGTCCCACGCAGAAATAAAGAAAAACACCCCTGATTAGATTTTTCCCTGTCTTGTTTATTTTTTCAAGTTTGTCTTCTCCTGAATCTATCATGACTAAAGTTCCTGAAAGTATGAATATTATCTGGATTATGTATAGTCCCACTGAAATCTGGAGAAAATACGGGGGAATCATCTCTTCCATATTAAAAATGCTTAAAAGATCTGACAAATTTCCGATTCCTGCTATTCCCTCCCCTCCTCCCTGCAGGCCTGCAAAATTTAACCTGCTTAATATTGAAGTAATCATCACAGCCAAGCCAATAACAACTCCTGAAAGCAGAGGAGCAAGGAAAGTTATGTTGCTTTTCATGTCAGAAACAACTTCAGCAAGCAAATCCCTTAACCTGTCTGTTATTTTCTGCGTGTTTTTTACATACTCTGAAATGCTCATCAAACTGACTGCTGCAATTTTCAGTCCTTTTTTTGACGACTCCACAAGTATTCTCATACTTGTCTCAATCAGTTCTGACGGGTAATAAACTATTGCTCCTACCTTGTTGTTGAAAATCGCCTTCTCAACATCCATCCCCATCTGCCTTATGTTGTAATTTACTCTCCTGAAAAAATCCTCTGTCATCAAGCCCTTGGACGACTCTGCAACTTTCCCGAATGCAAGTTCAGGCGGAGTTCCGTTTCCAATCCTGTTTCCAAGCTGAAAAAGAGAATTATTAAATTCGCTCTCCAGTTCTTTTGTCTTTTCCCTTTCAATTATAAGTTCTTTTGTCTTGCTCTGGTAAGCCATTGAAAAAAACAATGCAATTCCAAGAGGAATAAGCATTCCCAAAATCAAAGCTCCTATTCCAAAAGGCCCTACAACTCCTGTATTTGTCTGGAGAAAATTAAATAATTTATCCTGCCCGAAAAGATTTAATCCAAGTTCTGCAAATGTATAATCTTTCTGCAATCCAAGAAGTTCGGGCAGAGAAGTATATTGGAATATCAGGGGCAGCAGCCCGATTATTAGCAAGGGCAGGCAAACCAAAAAAGCAGTGGTGTAATGCTTGTTGCTCTTGTATTTGGGATAAAGAGGATTCATCTCCAATAAACTTGTTTCTCCATAACCCCCCGGCCTTAAATTCAGAACCTTATCTGTAAGATAAAAAACAAGAAAAGGAATTATCAGATTAAACAAAATGAAAACATGTGTCCAGTGGAACATTCCTCCGAGCATTGTTGATGCCAAAGGAAGCAAAGCCAGTCCAAGAGTAGGCAGAACAACACCAAGCATGTAAATGTTAGTCAAGGGGCTTCTTACATTATGGGTGAATTTCAGCATCCTGTTGTAAACCCCGTCCAATATCACCTGCAGTGATTTTTCAAGAGTGTTTATCCTCATTGTCTCTTCTGGTTCAAACAAACTGCTTTCTATGAGATGAAACGACTCTATGAACTCCGGAGAATAGTCCCTCCATGTTTCAAGATAATTATCCAAACTCTCCCTTATTGTTGAAAATTTCCCGATTTCAACATCATAAAAAACCTTCCTGAAATCCAGAGACAAAGGCGGCTGCAAATGCTCTGAAGCAAAAGCAATTGCTCTTTCCAGATTAGGAGTATGCCTCATGTAAACTACAATATACAAAATTGCGGGAACCATCTGCGAAGAAACCTTTAACCTCCATTTTGCTGCAATTCTTGCAGGATATCCTCCTACAAAATAAAACAGGAATACCGAAGCAACTGTAACAAGAATAAAAAATAAAAACGGAAATTCTGAAATATTTCCCTTAACTAAAACTATTGAAATGGAAATCAGCAGTCCTACAAAAAACAAGCCAAGAAAAGCCATTATGCTTAATGTTCCTGCCTGCCACGGCTCAATTTCCAGGTGTGCAATGTCTATGCTTTTCCTTGTCTTCTCCTCGTCTTTTTGGGAGACCTTTATTTTTATTACATTTCCCAAACTATGGCACCATTTTTCATATCTGTTCAGTTCAGGAGCAATTTCGCTTTTGAATTTCAGATACTCCCTGCTGTAATCCTTTCCTGTGTTTTCAGAAGCATTGATTTGCCCTTCTATCTTAGCCCCGTATTTTTTAAGAATTTCCCCAACATCACCCTGTTTATTTTCAGATGTCATATTCCTCTTTGATTATTAAAATAAACACTAATTTAACTTATAAATATTTGCGATTTTCTTCGGAAGCAATTTAAAAAAAATCCCTTCACTCCTCTTCTTCAATCGCTTTGAGAAATCTTCTTGCTCCGAACATAATCAGAAGTGCTGTAGCCATGGTTGCTATCGGGCGTATTATCCAGAAGTCAAAAATAGTATTTTCTCCTACTCCCTTGCTTAAAAAAACCCCCACCATTATTCCGAATGCCACATTTATTATCACAGAGGAAAGAATAAGCAGAAGAGCAAGCCGGAAATTCTTGTCAAGTTTTATGATTGCCCTTAAAAAAATCACAACCCCGTAAACAAGTATTGCAACAGCTACAAATTCAACCTGCCACGCAAAAGTAATCCATATAGTATTAGCCATTTCACCTCTTCAAAGTTTTCTTTTTCCTGAAATACACGAATGCAAAAACAAGCCCGAATGCAAATAAAATAACTCCTGCAATTGCTGACTTGTCTCCTTCTAACCCTCCTATTGAATCTCCTGTCAGTTTTAATGATACGAAAAATAAGGCAGCAGCAAGAAAAATTATAGATACAACTCCTGGCAGAATTCTCTCCAGTCCCCCGATAGAATAAACTGCCCTTCTTACTTTCTTGTCAATTCTTGCAAGAACATTCGGGTTTTCCTTGGAATGTTTTTTTGCAAATTCATAATCTATCAAAGCTCTGTCAACATTTCCCATTTTAACCCAAGTATCTCCTGCCTGTTCAAATAATTCTGCGGCTTCAGTATAACTCTTGGAGCCCTCATCAGCTTTTCTTTCAGCACCGCGTGCTACTTTGTCCAGTCCTTTTGCATACTCAAGCTTTTCCTCTTCGCTCTTACTCTCCTCTAAAATGTCATATCTGGCTTTTTTAACCATATTCCTGATAGGTGAAACTTCTTTAAAAAGTTTCGTAAATAAGTGGTTTTGTTCAGAAATTCATAATTTTTATTGATTTATTAAAGATAATTGCGTTCGCTAATGCTCACGATTTATATAATTGTTAATAAAATTCCCGTTTTTACATTAACAGTTTAGATTAATCAGAACGAGCAGAAGGCGAGTGATTTCACGATGTAGTCAGCAAGCGGGTGAAGTCAGGAGCAGAGTGAGACAATCTAAACAATAGTTACTTATCAAACAAAGTCGGTAATCAAGTTTTACTGAATTTTCTTTTTGGAATTTTTAGAAGGTGCAGAGATTTTTTCCAAGTCCTGCTTTATTCTTCTGTCTTCTGTTTTTTCCCGGTTGTCTGCAGCAGAATTTATCACTTTGCCGAAAGAGTCCTGCATCATTGACATCTCTTTTTTTATTCCTTCAAGATTTTTTCCGTAAGAACCGATTTTTTCAAGTATTGCCGACTGAAGCCGGTCCATTGTCGCCTCTATTCTTTTAATTCTCTCCAAGGCGTTTTCAATCCTTGATTCTGAAACGGACTTGAATTCCGCCAGTTCAGAAATTTTTCTGCTCATTTTTTTTGCTTTTTCAGAGAATACCTGTTCTGCAATTTCTATAATTGTGTCTGTTCCGAATGCTTCCTGCGGGTATTCATAAGTATCTGGCTGATAAGTTTCCTGGCTAGGATATTGCCCGTATTTTTCCTGCGGGTAGGAACCCTGATTTGGGTAGGTTTCTTCCCTGGCTATTTCTTTTGTCTGCGGAGTGTAGACGCTTCTTGGAGAGGGCTGATTTCTTTGAGATTCAGGCACAGGAGTTTCAATTTCTTCAGAAACGGGATAAACAGCATTTTTTATCTGGGACTGCTCAATTGCATCTTTTATGTCCCGCGGAGAAAAACCCTGTTCTCTCAACACAGTTGTTATTTCTTCGTCAGGCATTCCCTGCCTTTGCATCTCGCTTATTTGCTCTAAGACCCCCATTTGAATATGCTCTTTTAATGCTAAGAATATTTATAAAAACTACCTTTTCAGATTTTTCAGTTTTATAAGTTCTTACAACGCCTTTTTTAATTTTTCCAAGTCCTTTTTTCTGACAAATTCCATTGGCTGAAACATTTTTGCCTGCTTTGAAAGTATTTCCAAGTCCTCTTTTCTCGCAAATTTTGAAAATTCTGCAGAGGCAGTTTCAAGAAAAGACACGAGCCGTTCAGTGTTCTGCTTCAGTATTACAAGTTCTTTTTTTATTTCCAGAATTTTCTGCTCTGTTTCTTCCCTGGCTTCAATCAAACTTTCACCTATAAGCACTATCCTGTCTTTCAGTATTTTCTGCTTTTCTTCCAGGTCTTTCAGCTTTGCCATCTCCCCGAAAGACCTTTCAGGATTTCCCTGTGTGTTCATGAGAAAATAATACAAGGCAAGTTTAAATTTCTTGCTATAAAGTTTAAATATTAAGGCATCTTCTTCAAATTATGAAAAAAGAGATGATATTTATCTTTTTAATTTCTTTAGTTTTTATTGCCCCGTTTATCTCTGCACTTTCTCCAATTGTGTTTAGAGATTGCCACAATAAAATCTTTAAATCTGATTAATCTGCTTAAGATATGCAATTTGAAAAGGGGGCGAAATTATATTCTTATTCAGTTCAGAAAGAAGGAGGGGAAGATGTCATGTATATCAATTATATCGGGGCTCCTTTTGTTCCGAGCATGGCTGATTATCCGGAAGTAATGGAAATGACAGTTGACGCACTGATAGAAAGCCCGAATGTTTCAAGGATTGTTTTCGTGCAGCAGAAAAATTACAACCACGATTTCAGGGAAACCGCGATGCTTCTTGAACTGGCACAACTTTATGTTTTTTTAATAAAACAGGAGGTAATTCTCTCTCAAAACAAGCTTGTAACTTCAGAGCCGCAGTTTTTTTCCAGAAGATACAACGAGATGTTTTATTTTTTGTATTTCCTGAAAAGGGACCCTGTTTCTGCCTACAGGGAACTTAAAAGAATTATGATTGAGGCGAAGATTTTTTTGGACAAGCTTCAGTTCTCCCAGAAAACAGACCAGGAGAATTACATAAGATTGCTTGAAAAACTTTTCCGACTGATATTAAAAACAGAACTTATAAAGAAAGCAATTCCTTATCTCAAGTATTACAAGAAAGGGGACAGGGAAATTTACAACCGGATATTTAAGCCGGATACAATTCCCAATTTTACATTTACAAGACTGGTATCTGATATTCCTGACGAGGTTGAAGTAATGGCTCAATACAAGATTGCCTATGGCAGCTATGATGAATCAACTGTGACAGTTCTTAGAAAAAAAGACGAGGCAAAGTTTATTTATCATCTTGAGCCCCCTGAAAACTCCTTGAGCGAGGAGCATAATACACTTTTAAATCTGGCGAGAGGGGTCTTGATAGAGCATGAGCCAAAAGCAGAAGAATTCATAGATACCGAAAGAACAAGGCAGGTTTTTTTCAATATCTCCAAGGACTTACTGCAGGATTTGGCACAGAGCAAGGGAATAAAACTAAACTACCAGGACTTGAACAAGCTGTCTGCGATACTTGTGAGACACACTATTGGCTTTGGGGTTATAGAAGTTCTGCTCCAGGATGCAAAACTGCAGGACATAGTTCTGAATGCCCCGATTTCAATGACTAATATTTTTGTCAGGCACCAGGATTTTGATGAATGCGTTACGAACATACTTCCAAGCCAGGGAGATGCTGATTCGTGGGCTGCAAAATTCAGGATGATTTCAGGCAGGCCTTTGGATGAGGCAAATCCTATACTTGACACGCAGCTGGAAATAGGGAAAATGAGGGCAAGAATAGCAATTATCCAACAGCCATTGTCTCCTGACGGATTGTCTTATGCAATGAGAAGGCACAGGGAAGAGCCGTGGACTTGCCAGCTTTTTATGCAGAACAAAATGATTAATCCTCTTGCAGCGGGCTTGCTAAGTTTTTTGGTTGATGGTGCGAGAACATTGCTTGTAGCAGGAACAAGAAGTTCAGGAAAGACATCTCTTCTTGGAAGTTTAATGCTTGAAATAATCCCGAAATTTAGGGTTATAGTTGTGGAGGACTCTCTGGAACTGCCTGTGGATTCAATGAGAAAATTAGGTTATGACATTTTGAGAATGAAAGTCCGTTCTGCTTTGCTGAAAACAGGAACAGAGGTTTCTGCAGACGACGGAATAAGGACAAGTTTGAGATTAGGGGACTCGTGCCTGATTATCGGAGAGGTGAGAAGCGTTGAAGCCAAAGCATTGTATGAAGCAATGAGAGTAGGCGCTTTGGCAAATGTTGTTGCAGGAACAATTCACGGAGCATCTCCTTACGGGGTATTTGACAGAGTTGTAAATGATTTGGAAGTTCCTGTCACAAGTTTCAAAGCCACAGATGCAATTGTCGTGTGCAATCCTGTGAAAACTCCTGATGGTTTGCATTCGTGGAGAAGAGTTCTTCAGATATCTGAAGTCAGAAAACACTGGAGAGAAGACCCATTGGAAGAAAAAGGATTTGTTGATTTGATGACTTATAATGTGGAGAAGGACGAGCTTGAGCCAAGCGACGATTTAATCAACGGAGACAGCGAAATAATAAAAAACATCGCGTCAAATGTGAAGGGCTGGGCAGGGAACTGGGATGCAATATATGACAATATTCTTTTAAGGGCAAAGATAAAAAAAGAAACTGTGGATATGGCAATAAAAACAGGAAAAGAGAAAATCCTTGAAGCGGACTTTGCTGCTTTGTCAAATCACATGTTTCATAAAATTTCAGATGAAATAAGACAAGAAACAGGACTGCCTTTGAGTGAGAGGGTTTTTCCGGAGTGGCAGAAATGGCTGAACAAAGAAGTCAAGAAGAGAAAATTTTAGCCCGTGAGCGGGAAACCCCACACTTCTTTAGCCAAGAAGCCCACATCCATTTATGGGTGGGAGTATGTCACATAAATTAAATCCTTATTTAAGATTTGTTTAATGAATAACCTCTGTTTAAAATTTTGTTCACTCTGCTCCTGACTTCACTTTTTAGCTGGTTACATCGTGAAATCACCCGCTTTCGCCCACAGATTAACAGATTATTAACATAAAAACAATAGATTATTGATAAACAATTATCTCAGCCATAGTATTTTACACAAATAAATTTAATTAATCTCTTGCCCACCAGGGCTTGTAATCTTTTTTCTGCTTTTTCTCTCCGCCAGAACTTGCAGAAACAATGACTATCACAAATATTAATATCACAATTACTCCTGCAATCATAGGCCAGTTATTCATCCACCACTGCCCGGAAGACCATCCGAAAGAACCGGCTGTCTGAACTAATACAACTATTGCTACTATGACTGAAATTCCAAGCAGAACATAATTTATCAGCGGGCTGTCAGGGTCTGCGAATAACCCTGTGAGTATTAAAAGAACCAGTATGACAATCAATCCAATTCCAAGTCTCGGGAAAATTTCAGAAAAAAATCTGGGCACCCCCTCGAATTGCAGGGACATCAGTGCTATCACCAGGGCAATTATCACATTGACTGCCTTGTTGTCCTTGAAAAGCTTTATTCTTGTTAAAATTCCGAAAACCAGGGCAAAAATCAGAAGAAAAGGAAACAACAAATCAAAAAATCCTATTTTTTCCCATGAATCAAAAATTTCCTGAAAAGCTCCTGTTGCGAGCATCATCCCCTTTGACATAGCAAAAATTAGGCAAATATGTTTAAATATGTTTCGAATAAAAATCTGTTTAATAAATAATCTCTGTTTAAAATTTGGTTCGCCTTCGGCTCACGATTGATGAAAAAATTAACCAAAAAACTGGTTTTGTATTAACATTATTATTAATCTGCGAACGAATGAAGTTATCTGCAGGAGCAGATTAGTGAGTGAACCATTTTTGTTTAATAAATCAATAAAAATTATGGCTTTCTAAATAAAATCGTATTATTTTTTATAATCCTACTTCCCGCCGTCACCTTTCGCCTTCAAAATCAAAGCCAGGGCAATTGCAATCACCAAGACAAATAAGAAATTCGTCCAGAAAATACTGCTCCAGCTTTGCTTAAACAATAATTCAAGTATTTTATTGTGAAATCCTGCAGCCCAGACAACCGCAATTACAACTGCTATTATCGCAATTCCCCCTAAAATTCCCTTCATCCATTTTCCCGGCTTAAACCCTTCCTTGATATCCCCGAATATAAAACCCCAAAGCAAAAGAATAACAAAAAGAACAACAATTGCAACTGTCAAAAATAAAACCATGTTCTGCACCACCAAAACCGGGTAAACAAAGCTCGTGAATAAAAGCCCGATGATGAAAGCAACTATTGCATTAATCTGGTGTTTTTCCCCGAGAAGTTTTGTCTTCTCCAAAATTGCATAAACAAGTGCGAAAATCAAGGCAAAAGGCAGGATAAACTTGGTGAAAATCCAGCTCTGGAAAATTGTTTCTTCTGCCATATTAAATATTAAAAGAAATAATGATTTATACTATTTAAATTCTGCGGAATTTTTATTTATGAAAAATTTCCTGTTTTTATTATTACATCAAATCTTCAGGAATCTCTTCTGTTTCCGACTCTGAACTCGGCATAGCTGACTTATTTACTATAAAAATTTCTCCGATTGCCTTTATGAACTGATGCGGAATTATCACTCCTTTTGCTCCTCCAATCAGTGAAACTACGCTTCCCCCAACTCTTATTCTCCACCCGTCTATTTTATTGTCAGACAGATTAACCTCTTCAACTTCCCCAAAATAATCTCCTGAATCAGTATAAACTTTCATCCCTAAAATGTCGCTGATTTTTCTTATTCTCATGTATCTTAAATTAGGGGTTAGTTTAAATATTTTTCCGTTCTTTTCTGCATAATTCGGATAACAACAAACTTTATAAAAATTTAATTCGTTCAGTTTCCATGTTAAACAAAAAAGAAATCATAGTTCTGGCATTGGCATCTTTAGTCCTTGCTTTCTCAATAACCCCGATAAACAATATTTCATTTTTTCCGTGGGCTCTTCTCATGTTTTTTCTTGTCATCTCCATAAATACAATTGCAAAAAAACTGACTGGTTTTTATTATGAGTCAGAAGTGGAAGTTGGCTTTTGGGAAATCAGCAGATACGGATTTAAGCCAAAACAACACTTCAAAAAACCTGTTCCTATAGGTGCATTTCTTCCTCTCGTGTTCAAGGCAGTATTGTTCCCGATAAAAAATTTCGCTTGGATGGCTTCTTTGGTTTTTGATGTAAAGCCGGGAATTCACAAGGTTTCAAAACGGCACGGCTTCTATTCTTTTTCTGAAACTACAGAATTCCAGATTGGACTTATAGCTGCTTCAGGAATTGCTGCTAATTTGCTCTTTTCCCTAATTGGATATCTTCTCAACTTTCCCGATTTTGCGAGAATTAATATTTATTATGCATTTTTTAATATGCTTCCTTTGTCCGGTTTAGACGGCAATAAGATTATTTTCGGAAATATCACTTTGTGGAGTTTTCTGGCTTCATTGGTTATTATAGGAATGTTTTTTGCAATATTTATAATATGAATTTAAATGTTAATGCAGAACAAATTAAAAGAGATTAAATATAAGTATATGAATTTTTTAGAAGGAATTACTCCGAGGGAATATCAGCAGAAGATTTTCAGTACCTGCAAAGACAAAAACTGCCTTGTCATACTTCCGACAGGAACAGGAAAAACCCTGATTGCCTTAATGCTCGCAATTGAAAGAATGAATCTGTTTCCCCGAGAAAAGGTTGTTTTTCTTGCTCCTACCCGCCCTTTGGCAGAACAGCATTTATCCTATTTCAAAAAACATCTTCCTGAACTGTTCGGAGAAATGATTTTGTTTACAGGAAAAGTCAGTCCTGAAAAAAGAAAAAAGGAATGGGAAACAGCAGATATAATATTTTCAACCCCCCAATGTGTTGCAAATGACCTGAAAAATAAATTATATACCTTAGAAGATGTATCTCTTCTTATAGAAGATGAAGCACACAGGTGCATAAAAAATTATGACTACAATTATGTTGCACAGACCTACAAGGAGCAGGCATCACATCAGAGAATTCTCGGATTAACAGCATCTCCCGGAAGTGAGAGGGAAAAAATAAAACAAATCTGCAAAAATCTTTCTGTTGAGGCATTGGAGATAAGAACCCGTGATTCTCCAGATGTGAAAGAATATCTGCAGGATTTGAAGATGAACCTGGTAAAAATAGAATTCCCCGAGAAATTTGAAGAAATTCGCCAGCCGCTCAAAAAGTTGTTTAATGATTATGTTGATGAACTGAAATCAAGGCATCTGCTTTTTGAAATGCCGTCAAAAACAAACCTCATAAAACTCCAGAAAAAATTCGGAATGTCTCTGTCAAAAGGCAGCCCCAACTTCAATGTTCTTAGAGGCATGGCTGTCTGTGCAAACGCGATAAAGCTCCAGCATTCTCTGGAACTCCTGGAAACCCAGACACTGCAGGGATTTTACGATTACCTGAAAGAATTATTCAAGCAGGCCTCTGCAAAAAAGAGCAAAGGAGTTCAGCAGCTTGTAAAAAAACCAGAGTTTAACTATGCATATATTAAAACAACAGAATTAATTGCGGGGAAAACAGAACATCCGAAAATATCTGCATTAAATCAGCTGCTTAAAGAGACATATTCAAAAAATCCTGATGCAAAATGCATAGTTTTTACCCAATACAGGGCTACTGCCTCTTTGTTATGTGAAAAACTGAATGAAAACCTTAAGATAAATTCCCGAGTTTTTATAGGGCAGGCAAAGAAAAACGGCTACGGAATGTCGCAGAAAGAACAACAGCAGATGATAAAGGACTTTTCTTATGGAAATGTAAATGTTTTATGTGCCACAAGCATCCTGGAAGAAGGACTTGACATTCCTGAAGTTAACAAAGTTATTTTTTATGAACCTGTTCCAAGCGAGATAAGAAAAATCCAGAGAACAGGCCGGACTGCTAGATTATTTCCGGGAGAATTGATAATTTTAATGACGAAAAACACAAGAGATGAAGCATTTCACTGGGCATCTTTCTCAAGGGAGAAAAAAATGCACAAGACAATAGACAGCATGAGAGAAGAAATGTTGGATAAACCTGAAAAGCAGGAGAAGCTGGAATAAAAAATGAAACCAATACACGATATTTTTTCAAAGAAAAAAGCCAAAAAGGCAAGAGAGGTAAAAGGAAAGAAGATAATCATAGATTATCGGGAGAAAAAATCCCTTGTTGCTTCAGAATTAATCCGGCTTGGACTGGAAACAGAATTCAGGGAACTGAAAGTTGCTGACTATCTTGTCAATGGAATTGCAATAGAAAGAAAAACTGTTTCTGATTTCCTGTCCTCTATGATAAACAAACGCCTTTCAAGGCAGTTGGAAGAGATTAAGCAGTATGAAAATCGTCTTTTAGTTATTGAAGGAACTGATGAACAGGAGCTTTATACAGAAGATAATAAAGAGGGCATGCATGCAAATTCTATCAGAGGGCAGATTTTATCAATACTCCTAAAACACAAAATTCCTGTGCTTTTCACAAAAGATTCAGAAGATACTGCCAAGTTCATTGAAATCCTCGCAAGAAAAGAGGAAAAAGAATCTTCGTTAAATGTTTCAAAGAAAACTCTAAACAAAGAAGAAAGAATGCAGTTTATTCTTGAGGGTTTTCCCGGAATAGGCCCAAAAACCGCAAAAAAGCTTTTGTCTCATTTCCGTTCAATAAAAAACATAATGAATGCCACGCAGGAAGAATTAAAAAATATTATTGGAAAAAAAGCGGAAATTTTTAAGATTGTTGAAGAGCAGTATTGATTCTTTTTTTTAATTCTGGTTCTTGATATTTTGGCCAGCCAAAAATTCTTTCTTTTCTGCTTAACTCTTGCAAAAAGTCATATAAGGTTTGTTCGCATATTTTTAGTATTGTAGATATTCTCTCCAATTCATTTTCTTTTCTTTTAAAACCTCTTTCATCTATCTTAAAAAAATCAAGGGTGTCTGCTCTCAAAAGTTTTTTGTCTCTCATTAGTTCATAATAAGCACCATTATTACCTGCTCTTGTGCATCTCGTTAAATATTCATCAATTATTCTTTTATCACCATTAAGTTCCATTAAAATCTTAAAAGGATCTTCTCTCTTTTAAAGAAGATTATTATTAAAAATAATGTTTGCATCACAAAAGATATATAAAATCAAAAATTCTTTATAAATCATATTTCCTATTTCAGATTATATGTTTCTATTATCTCATATATAGGTTCTTTTTCAGTAAGAATTGATTTTTTCAGATGAAAATCTTCCACTGCAAATTTCATATTGGGAATTTTTACCTTTTTCAGTTGCTCCAGAAATCTTCTTTTGTCTTTTATATTCTTTACTCTCGCTATTGTCAGATGAGACATGAACCTGTCTTCTTTACTAAAAAATTCTGAAAGAGCATTGTCAATTTCCTTTTGCAATTCTCCGCAATTAGTCATGTGCAGCCATATAATTTTAATAAAATTCTCGTTAAAAACGCCAGGGCTGTCAATTTCTGATTCAAATCTTGGAAAATTAATTTTTTTTAATTCCTCTTTCATCTGTTCAGCCCGCTCTTCAGAAACTTCTCCAAGAAATTTCAGTGTTAAATGCAAGTTTTGTCTTTCTGTTTTCTTCCCGACAAATTCGGGAAGTTTATCCTGAATTTCAATTATCTTTCTCTTTATTTTTTCTGGAATGTTTATTGAAATGAAAGTTCGCATAATAGTAGAATAAAAGAGATAAGTTTAAAATTATTTATTTTATCATTACCGCTTCTTTAAATTCCTTAAAGTGTTCGTCTCCTGTCAGAATTTTTGCATTTAATTTTCTGGCAACAGCATATATTAAAGAATCTACGAGTCCAAAATTTTTAATTTTCTTTTTTGTTTCTGCATGAAATAATCCTGCTTCTTTAGCAATTTCAGAAGATACCTCCGCAATTTTAGAATTTAAAGTTATAGCCCGATAAGCAATATCCACATTGCTGTTATTTCTTTTAATCATACTTATAACTTCCGCTATAATTAAATTTAAAGAATAAATTTCATTATCTCCTCTTAAGATTTTCATAACTTTTTCACCAATAGAACTTCCATTTAGATATTCTATCCAAGCATAAGAATCAATTATATATCTCATTCTCTAAACTGCCATTCTAACTCATCTTTTTCTGTGAAGGAACCAATTCCTTTAAGAACTCCAAAAAAGTCTTTCTTAGTTTTCTTAATTTCCACTTCCACTAATTCTCCTTCCTGTATGGACTCTTCCTTAACAATTTCTCTTGGGATGGTTATAACTAATGAACCACCAATTGCCCTTGTTCTTGATAAAGTTTTCATTTTAATTATAAGTTATACACTTAGTTACACAAAGTATAATAAGAAGTTATATATAAATGTTTCGGTTCTAATCTTCATCTTTCCTGTTATATCAAATTTTTATTGCAATGAATGTTCTCATAAAAAGAAATAATGAAAAGAATTTTTAAGATTAATTACCCGCCGAATATTCCTTTTATCCAATCAGCAAATCTTTCCCAAAAACTATCTGCTCTCCATGTGCAACCTAGAGCAATACAAATATCTTTAATACTACGAGAATAATCACAAGGAATTGCCTCCCCGCCAACACAAGAACCAGATGCATAATCTCCAGTCCATGTACAACCATAACCTAAATATTCTGCTTCATGACAAAGATACCAATTATCATAATCTTCGCATAGAGAAACTTCTCCCAAGCATTCACCTGTAGTTGTTTTAAACTTTAGACTTGTTGCAACATCCTTAATGGATATTAAAGGGTCTCTGTATACATCTACACTTATCACGGGAATATCTTCAACAAATAATTGAATATTATAACCAACATCCCTACCACCCTCAAAATCTATTTGAGATAATTCTTCACTAGAAAACAACCATTCAACATTTACTTCCCCGTTTTCATCAACTATCCCCTCAAGACTAACCAAAGCTCCTGCCTCATAAATCAGTTCTCCATCTTCATCATAAACATAATTACCAGTATCAATAATATTAAATTTAACTGGTGTCACAGCAGGTAATCCCGAATTTACTAATTTTAAAGGAATTGAAATAGTATTTCCGGACTTTATATATTCTAAATCATCAGTACTGAAGTAAATTAAATTTGAAGGAACGCCTTTATAATAAATATAAATTTTGGGTTCATATAAATCAAGATTAGAATATCTGCATCCCTTTTCTCCTAATGTGGATTTATCTAAACATGGCAAAAATTTTTCTTTTTCTTCAGAATAGTCACAAATTCCTCCTGATTCATAAAATGCGTCGCCTGTATCAGAACATTGCTCTCTCTTTTCTATACCTATACCCCCCGAACTATCCACGCAGACTCCAAAATCGTTTTCACCAACTGTTCTTCCATCTTCAGAGCCAATATCATCCCCAATAATATCCTCAAAAACAAAGGCACCATCAAGCTCGGAGCATTCTTCTTCAGTTCTTACATACTTCGCAGAATCATAATATTCATGATGATAACTGCAAAATCCAGTTTCTGTATTGAAAGTACCAATACCATTAAGGTGTCTACTTATATCTAAACAAAACTTATTCATTAAAAAAGAACATGAACCAATAGTTCCTGTACATTTATTAGTTTGAGAATCATAATCACACCCTTCAAAAATACATGTCTGTCTATTATCTTCTTTTATTTGTTCTCTATCTTCTTTTGGACTCATAAGAGGATTCAGAAGATTTCTAGCAACAGCACAATCATCGTTAAAACCGGGATTTCTCTCACATGTGCCTAAAATAAAAGGATTAATACATTTTCCATTATAGCAATATTTATCAGAAGAACAAACACCGCAGGATTTTTCTGTAAAATTATGTATGTCATTTGGATTCACAATTATTCCTATTCCACATTCTACTCCAAAATCCGCACAATTAAAATCAGAAGTAAATCTATATGAATCAACAGAAAAAGCAGAACCAACCCCCGCTAAACCAACCAATAAAATCACTCCAAGAACTAACATCAACTCTTTTTTCATAATAATAATAATAATAATAATTTAAATCTTTCTATTCCGGCATCAGCGCCAAAAAACTATACTTCTTCATTTTAGCCATTTTCTTGACATCTTCTAACTTAACCTCTGATATATTCTTTTCAAACTCATAAAACTCCTTTGCATTCCCGCAGATTTCGTAGAGCAAAAGTTCAATCATCTGGCTTTGCGAGTCCTCCATTGAAATATGATAATTTCCTATTAACTGTTCCTTAACCTGATTAAGCTCCTTCTCATTGAGTTCTTTGGAAACTTTGTCAAATTCTTTTAGTATCAGCTCCTTGACTTTTTCAAGATTTTCTTTTGAAGTTCCCACATAAACAGAATTGAATGCAAAATCTCTGTTTATATTTGAGTCGCCCTTGACAGCATAGGCAAGATTTCTCTTTTCTCTTATTTCGCTGAAAAGGCGCGAGGACATTCCCCCTGCCATCAGCGTGCTTAAAATCTGTGCTGCATAATTTCCCTTGTCCTTGGCAAGAGGAACATGGTAAGCAAAAATCAGGTGTGTCTGGTCTATGCCTTTCCTCCCTTCTGTTTTTGATTCTATCTTCTTTTTAATTTCAAATTTCTGAATACTCCCCTTTTTCGCAGGAAAATTCTTTTCCGCAAATTTGACAATTTTGCCAAAATCTGCCTTTCCAACAATGCACAAAATCATGTTGTTTGGCTGATAAACCTCCTGAAATTTTTTCAGCATTTTTTCTTTGCTAACAGAATTCATTGTTTTTTCAGTTCCGCTCAAAGGAATTCCTAAGGGCTTTTCATAAAGACAGCTCTGAATTGTATCATGAACATAGGTAATAGGGCTGTCTTTTCTCATTTTTATTTCCTCAAAAATAACTTTCCTTTCTTTCTCTACCTCTTTTGCATCAAAAAGCGGATTTTTTATCATGTCGCTTAATACTTCAAGGGCAGTATCCAGATGTTTGCTCGGCATCTTGCACCAGTAGGCGGTAATTTCCTCGTCTGTAAAGCCATTAAGAATTCCCCCGTTCCTCTCTATTTCTTCTGCTATTTTCTTGGTATTTCTTGTCGGAGTTCCTTTGTAAAGCATATGCTCAATAAAATGAGAAATTCCTTTTTCTCCTGCGGACTCATTAATTCCTCCATTTCTTACTGCAAATGCAACACCAACAACAGGAATATCCCTCTTTTCAAACAGGACTGTCATGCCGTTTGCAAGAACTTTCCTGTGAAATTGCGGTTTCATAAAGATACGAATAAAAGCAGATATTTAAAATTATTTCCTCTTAAAAACAACATATCTTTCCCCATCTATCTCAAAATCATCCAGAATATTAAAATTTTCTTTTATGACTTTCAAAATCCAGTTTCTTTCAGCCCTGAATTTTTCCCTTTTCCTGATGCTCCTTGTTGCAAAACTAACAATAACTCTGTCTACCAGAGGAGCAATTTCGTTAAGAAGCTTCAGGGAATAATCTCTTTCAAGCATTTCCAGAGAATCCGGCGTCTTAAACAAGAAAATTACCTTTTGCCCTTCTTGATTTTTTATCAGGGCTTTTACTTTTTCTAATTCAAATAAGCTTAAATGAACTGCTTTCCCATTAAGTTTTTCTTTTTTGAAATAAAAATTCATCAAGTCAACTAATTGCCCTATTGCTTCAACACCAACATAATTAACCTCCAATCTTAATTCCCTGAAATATTTATAGCTAAATCCGTTTATTCCTGCTCCTAAATCAATTACATTTAATTCGTTGTTTAAATTCCTGAAAATTCTTTTGTAAATTTCCCCATAATAAGGCAGCCGCTCACGTGTTGAAATATGCTTTCTCAAAATCCATTCTTCATCTTTGTTTTTCAAAGACAGGAGTTTCTTGCTGGTAAAAACAGAAAAGGATTTTCTCAATAAATCCCTTGTTAATTTTATCTTTTCCTCGTCAGTTGTCTGCCTTTTTTCAAAATGGCTAAAAGCCCTCTCAACATCTTTTTCAGGAAGTTGGGAGAACTCTTTTTTCTTTGTTATCCCCCTGAAAATTTCCTGTTTCATTTTTTGCTTACATAACAATTATCTTTAATGTAAAACCTGAGATTTAAGGGATTTTCTTCTCTAACCCCGATTCTGAAACTTTCTGCAACACTAAAAGTTTTTTTTGTATCCGGTTCCTCAATCCACAAATCTTCTGAATTACAAATATCTTTTCCCCGATAATCTCTGCTAATTCCTAATGAACTGGTCAGCAAGCCCGGTCCCTTGAGATTTAAATCGCAGTTAAGAGGTTCAAGCGCCCTGATTAAAATCGCTTCTGGCTCGTCTTTTTCCCCTGTGACAATGCAAAACATGACATATTTATGAACATTGTAAACAAGGATTTTTCCTGCTTCGCCCCACATAATCTCAAAAATCGGGGTTTTTCCTTTGCTGGCTCTTGAAGCAGAATCTTCTTCTCCAAAGTAAGCTTCTGTTTCAACTATCTTTGCCTTAATCTCCCTGCCGTTAATTTTCCGAACCAGAATTTTTCCAAGCAAATTCTTGGCAACAATATCAGCTCTTCTGTTAAAAAACTCTTTTCCCAATTTCATTATATTTTTAATCCTCTTTTATTTAAATAATATATGCCAGTAAATGCCCACCCCGAATATATTGCAGCAGAAAAAGGATACTTGGCAGCAGAAACAAAAGAGCAAAAAATAATTGCCCTGAAAAAAATGATTTCCCATGTTCCAGGTCATAAGGGTGCGGAACACTTAAGAGCCAACTTAAAAAGAAGGCTTGCCAAACTGAAATACACAAACGAAAAAGAAATCCGCCAGAAAGCCGGCAAATCCACAAAAACAGGAATAAAAAAAGAAACAATGCAGGCAGTTATTATTGGGAAAACAAGAGCAGGAAAATCCTCTCTTCTTTCATTGCTTACTAATGTTTTCACAAAAATATCCCTTAGTGAAGAGGCAAAATTCACGACAAAGTTTCCTATAATAGGCATGATGCCCTTTGAAGGAACAAGCATACAGCTTATAGAAGTCCCTGCATTTGAATCAGAGTATTATGACAGGGGGCTTGTAAACAGCGCAGATACTATTTTAATCCTGATAACAGACATAGAGCAGATTAAAGAAATAGAAACTGACTTGGAGAAAGCTTATGGAAAAAGAATTATAGTTTTTAATAAGTCCGATTTGCTTTCTGAAAATGAAAAAAGAAAAATATCTGCCACTCTTCAAAGTAAAAAATATAATTTTATCCTTATTTCCGCAAGAACAAAAGAAGGAATTGAAGAATTAAAAGAAAAACTTTTCCAGAGTTTTGACAGGATAAGAATTTACACAAAAGAACCGGGAAAAGCAAGGTCTTCTATTCCTATAATCCTTGCTCCTGACTCAAATATAAAAGATGTTGCTGAAAAAATCCTGAAGGGGCTTTCCAAAAATGTTAAAGAAACAAAAATTTGGGGCCCTTCATCAAAGTTTGCAGGGCAAAAAGTCGGGCTCAATCACATTCTGAAGGACTTGGATGTTGTTGAGTTCAAGACGAGATAATCGAGAATAAAAAACTATTTAAATAACATTATTTAACATTATTTAATGGTATTAAAAACATTTAACATAGATGAAAAAACATATAAAACATTTTCAGAATTTTGCAGGGAAAATGGAATAAGCATGAGTAAGCAAATAGAAATTTTTATAAAAAGTCAGCTTGAAGAAAAGCCAAAAGTCAGGCAGGAATATCTTAAAAAACTTGAGAGAATAAGACGGGGTAAATTTATTAAGATTAATAACATAGACGAGTTATTATGACTTATAGTTTAGAAATAGGAAAAAAACTAAAGAAAAGATTTGAAAAAATAAAAAGGAAAGACCCTCTTCAAGCAGATATTCTTAAAAGAAATTCTTGAAAACCCAAAAATAGGAGAGCCGCTTACTTCTAACATGGCTGGACAGAGAAGTGTGCATATAAGACATTTCGTATTAACTTATGAAATTTTAGAAAATGAAAAAATTGTAAAACTCCTTGATTATGACCATCACGATAAAATTTATGAGAAATAATCAATACGCTTCTTTCTCTAATTTCTCTAGAATTTTTCTTTCTTTCTGAATTGGTTTTAATAAATCATAAATTTCTTCTGCAACTGCAACTTTTAAATCAAGAGGATGAAGTTTCTTAGCAACAAAATCTTTTTCAATTTCTTCATAACTGCTGTAATGCAAATCTCCGCCGTATTTTTTGTCTCTTTTGACAACAAATTTTTCTTTCTTGTCTTTCTTTATTGTCATTATTACATATTTCAAAAAAGCCATGATTCCATTGTCCGGATTGCCTGCAATGCATTCTGCACTATTCATCTTTTTCTTTATTGTTCCTTCATCATCCAATAAGTCAATTTTTGATTTTTCATCAGAAGCAGACATTTTCTTTCCGATTAATCCTGGGATTAAAGGATTGATAACCTCAATTCTTGGATTGTATCCTATCTTGGGAAGATTTTCTCTTGCTAATACCATAATTTTTCTTTGGTCTGTTCCTCCTAATTGACAATCAACTTCTAAATATTGTTCATCAATTGCTTGCATTATTGGATAAATTATTCCAGAAAGTTTAGGATTATCTCCTATTTTTACAACATCTGATGCTGCTTTAGTTGCATCATGAACAGAAACATGAGAGGATAATTGCAAAACATCATACATATATTCTGGTTTTAATTGCATCTCACTTCCTTTCACAATTTCAAGTTCTTTTGTGTCACCAACTATTGATTTAATCAGCAAGGGAATAATTTTTGCGTAATAATTATATCTCTTTTCTACAACATTCCAAGGAACATTGTCCAATGCAGCATGCAAATCAGCCAAAAGAATTTTTACATGAAATCCTGCTTTTAAAAAATCTGCAATTTTTAATGCAGGCAAAAGATAACCTATATGCGGTCTTCCAGTAGTTGCTGTTCCCCAGTAAATAACTGGTTTTTTCTTTTTCTTTAATAATTCCTTAAGTTCACTCTCTCCAATTATCTCTTCTGTATTTCTTTTGATGAATTCAAACCTTTTTTCTACATTTAAATTTTTATTCATAAATATCCAAAAGAAAATTAATTATTAAATGTTTTTATCTGTAATAATAATCATAAAATTCATTGCTTATCACTGCGCCTGTGGGGGTAATTTCTCCTCCACTTTCTCCTCCTCCGCCAGATTCAGTTGTTGTTCCTTCACTTCCTCCACCCCCCGATTCACTTGTTGAAGGTTGTTCTCCTTCAGAAGGCTGTTGGAATTCTTCTGGTGGCATTATTCCTTCTTGCGGTGGTTGAAATTCTCCAGGAGGTATATAACCTTCTGGTGGCTGTTGGAATTCTTCCTGTGGTGGTCTGAATTCTTCACGTTCATCTTCACGAGGTTCTCTAACTCCGCCACAATCTTCTGGACATGCATAAGAATGTGTTCTTTCAAATTCATCACAAACATTATCTGGACATTTTTGTCCCCCCTCTTCTCTGTATTCTCTTACTTCTCTTCTTTCAGTTTCTACTCTTTCAAATCTCTTTCCAACCCCTTGTGAAGCAGAATCATAACATTCCAATCTTTCCATTGAATCTTGTATTGCTCTGCAATTTCCTCCACCAAATCCACCTTCAGGTCCTTTCCCAGGTTTTTCTCCCATAGTTCTCTCCATAACCTCTCTGCATTTTTTATCATCTCCTCTATTTTCTCCTGTTATTCCTGCTTCTATGCATTCTTGAGGAGCATTAGTTTTAAACATTATTTTTCCGCATTCTTTTGGATTAGTTACTCCTGCTTCCACACATTCTGGCGGTGCATTAACTTCAAACATAATTTTATCACATGCTTCTCTTGCTTCTTTTTCATTGTTGAAAGAAATTTCTCCTCTTTCTAATGCTTGTTGACATTCTTCTGGTGCATGGGTTTTAAACATAATCTTTATGCATTCTTTAGGACTTTCTGCCCTTTTTTCAATACATTCAGGAGGCATACGCATATCATACCTGTCTTCATCATATCTTCCTTCTAATCTAGCCAAAACATCTTGCAAATAATCAGGTAATAAATCTTCTATGGGCTCTTCCTCTTCTATCTTTTCCATTTCATCACATGCTACTTCATCTCCATCATCGCATGCAACAGCTAAAGGTGCGATTACAGAACATTTTTCTGAAAATGCAGAAACAGAAATATCCTCGCATTTGCACTCTCTTCCAGAAGTTTCAAAACATTGAGACATAATATCAAAAAATTCTTTGGCTTCTTTTTCCTGTTCTGCTGTCAGTTCTCTATTCATATCTCTCTGCCATCTTGGGGAATCTTCTTCTGTTTTGCAAACTCTAGAATATTCTAAGGGGTCTAAATCAGATAAAGTCGTGCACAACTCTTTAATCTTGCTTGCAATTTCAGCTGCAGTAACAATTTTTCCTTCTCTTTCTATTATATTGTCTACAAATTCACCTCTTTCTTCTTCAGGAATTTCATCTCTAATTTCATCTATAGTATTATGAATTGCTGCTGCACTTCTTCTGGCTTCTTCTCTTTGCTCTGGGGGAAGTTCTCTTTCCAAATTATCTACATATCTTTCATATCTATCTAAAGATTCTCTCGCGGCATCTATATTTCCTTCTTGTATCATTGCTCTAATCTCTGCAATTTTCTTTTCTCGATTTGATAAATCATCTCTAAATCTGCTCAAAATAGCATCTTCTACAAAATAAAAAGCACTGTCAGGAGTTATTCCCGCATTTGCTTCAAGTTCAGCATCTTCAAATTCTTCTCTTACTTCTTCCAATATTTCAGGAACTTCTGCTGGTTCAGCTTCTGGCTGTTCAGGAGTTTCTTCTTGAGAAGTTGTTGTTTGCTCTGGAGTTTGTTCTGAAACTTCGGGTTCTGTGATTGCTGATTCCGCTGTTGCATCATCAGAAGGTATTTCATTTGTTTCAGAAGAATCAGCAACTTCATCTTGAGCAAAAATGTTAACAGCAAAAATACTCAATATTAAAAAGAATAATAAAATTATTACACCCTTTTTTTGCATATATATTTTAATAAAACAGAATTTATAAATCTATATGCTTATTGAAATAATAATCTCTTTGCTTTTGGGTATTTTGGCAGGAACTTTCACTGGCTTAATTCCGGGAATTCACATAAATCTTGTTGGAACGTTTTTAATTTTTCTGTATCCTGTGATTTCAATAGCTCCGATTTATCTTGTGGTGTTTATTGTTGCATTGTCTATTACACATACTTTTATTGATTTTATTCCTTCTGTATTTTTAAGATGTTCCAACACTACAACAGAACTATCTGTGCTGCCAGGGCACGAACTGCTAAAACAGGGAAATGGCTATGAAGCAGTAATATTGACAGCATACGGGGGGATTACTGCAATTGTTGCTATTTTATTGCTGGCATTTCCGTTTGTATTTTTAGTGAGCCCTGTTTATGACACTCTAAAAAGCCCTTATATCATAATAATTGCTCTGACAATTTCTTCCTTGTTTCTGATTTTTTCAGAAAAGAAAAAGTTTTCTGCATTGCTCGTATTTTTCCTCGCAGGAATTCTCGGTTTGTGCATTCTTAATCTTGGCAGTTTAAACCAGCCCCTTCTTCCGCTTCTCACCGGACTATTCGGGGGCTCAACAATCATTATGTCAATAAAAGACAGGATAAAAATCCCTGAACAAAAATTAAACGATTCATTAAGCATTGATAAAAAAAAGATTATCTGGGCGTTTCTCGGTTCTCTAATAGCAATCCCATTAAGCAGTTTGTTTCCTGCACTTGGAAGCGGGCAGACTGCAGTAATTGGAAGCCAAATATCAGGAATTAAAAATGACAGAAAAGCGTTTCTTTTTTTAAACGGGGCAATAAATCTTTTAATCATGGGTTTTTCATTTATTTCTTTCTATGCTATTTCAAAAACAAGAACCGGCTCTGCAGTAGTTGTTAAGGAACTTCTTGGGAATTTTTCAGCAGAAATTCTGATTGTTATACTCGGAGTTATTTTTATTTCCGGAATTTCCGCATTTTTCCTGACAAAATTTCTGGCAGGATTTTTTTCCAGAAAAATAGGAAAAATAAATTACACTGCTCTTTCATATATTACTATCGCTGTGTTGGTGATAATAGTCGCATTTGTATCTGGCTTTTTGGGTTTGCTGGTTTTATCTGTTTCTGCATTAACCGGAATATACTGCATATCCCTGAATGTCAAAAGAACACAAATGATGGGATGCCTGATTTTGCCGACAATCTGGATTTATTTAGGGGTGATTTTTTCTTAAAAAATTAAGAAGCTAATTTTGTCAGGGTTACAACCCCAATTATATAGAATAAAATCAGCAAAGCAGATAAAACTAAAGCCACTATGGCAAATGCCTTTCTTTTATGTCTTGTAAGATGCACAATTGATATTACAAAAGTGAACAATAAAAGCAGCAAAGAAAATAAATTTAAAACCAGCATGTTGAAAACCGGAAAAATTAATTGAAGGACAACTATCAGAACCAGCAGTGTTAAACTAACTCTTAAAGAATACCAGACAAAATCTTTTCTTTCAGCCCCTTTTTTCATGTAATTAATAATGAACTTGGTTTTTTAAATCTTACGAAAATCGTGATTTGTTGGATAAAGAATTATTGTTTAAATTGTCTCACTCACTTTTGTTCGTTCGGATTAATCTGGACTGTTAATGTAAAGACAAGAATTTTATTAACAATTATATCAATTGTGAGCGAGCATTTATGCGAGATTAATTATTCTAATCCATAACGAGCGTGGATGCGAGTTAAGCGAACGCAATTATATCTTCAATAAGCCAATAAACATTATGAATTTCTAAACAAATCCGAAAATCCTGGATTTCAATCAGGGCACTCCCCAAAAACATAATACTCAACAATTTCGTCCATGCACGCAAAGCACGAGTTGCTGTAAGTTCTTTCAAATGGAAAACCGCAAACCGGCTCATAAATCTCAATGCAAACCTCTGCATTTCTTGAACTTGCAGTGCAGTATTTTCTTCCGCTTTCGTCATTGATGCTTTGTTTCTGCTTGATTTTTAATGCAAGAAAGACAAACGATAATATTAAAGTCAATATCAATGCCATTTTTAGAAGGATTAAAAGTTTATTCTTGGTTTCTTTAGTTAATCTTCTCTTTTTCATTTTATCTGTTAAATGAAAATCCGCGGGGTTTTTGCCCGAGGACTTTTTTCATAACCTAATCATGATTTGCCTGTTTAAAATAATTTTGTTATCTAATCTTAAAGTTTCAAAACCATTTTGCCAGTGCCTCCTGCTGCTCCGGCTCCTTGCCAAATATGCCATCAATATATCTTTGGGTAAGCTCCAAACTCTGTTTGATATAGGGAGAAAGATTATATTTCTCTGCCAGATACAAAGCCAGTTCCATGTATTTTTTTATTCCCCCTTCGTTGATAGTAAATATTATCTTCCCCCTGCATACAGGACAGGTTCCTGAAAGCGGAGGTCTTCTCATGATTTCATTGCATGCAACACATCTGAAATCCTGCGTGGAGAATTTTCTAAGATTGCCCCTCATGTCCTTGAGAAAATGTCTCTCAAGAATTAATCTTGCAGTATCAGGAGCGTCTGCAGCCCTGATTTTTTCAACCAAACCCATCTGATGCTGGACTTTCTCCTGCATTGTTGCCAGAAGTTTGTAAGACGAGCATACAACTCCCTCATTAAAATCAGATGTCTGGTGAGTGTGCCCCAAATTCAAAAAAGGATTTTTCCCCTCTTTTAGGGCGGATTTTACTGTTGGAATTTTTATTTCAGAAGAGTGCTTTCTTTGTTCAGCAAGGTTATAAAGTTCAAGAGGATATTCAAAATTTTCAATCATTTCAAAATCAAGAATCTGCTCGTCTACTTCTCCTGAATCTATTTTTGCATTCAGCACCAATGGCGCATCCTGGGTTCCTCCACGATGACTTGGAAGAAATTTTCTTGAAAAGTTCAGGAGAACATCCAAAAGCAGCATGACAGCTGCCTCATCTCCGTCGCAATTATGAACCAGAACATCATTGGCAAAAAAATTATGTTCATCAGAAACATTAAAGCAATAACTCGCTTTATTCTCTACTTCTTCTATTTTCGTAATTCTGGGATAAACATAGTTTTCATCAAAATCAATTCTCATCCCCCTTGGAACTCTGTCACAAAGTTCATTCAGGATTTTAGTTTTTTCTTTTGAAATAAAACCAATCTGTTTGAAATTCTTGACGAAATTTGAAGGAATGGTGATTTTAGTGATTTTGAATTTTGGAATATCCCTGTTTTTCCTTAAATAAAATTCCTTGAGTTTCGGACCAGGTTCTTTCTCATACTCATAAAATTTGGTGAAAATTCCAAATCTGGACAAAACAAAACTTAAATCATGTTTTAGTCCTTCACTTACAGTATCACATGTAACTCGGTTATCAGTTATGCTAACACTCCCATCACCTTCAAAATAACCTCTTAATAAAGCTGCTAATTTTTCCTTCTTCAAATCTAAAAATAAACTTGGAATTCTTTTGTTTTTTGCATTGCTTCCTAACTGCAGATAGCGAGTAAATATTTCATATAAAATTCCAGAAGAAAAAGTTACTCTATCCTCTTTCTTTTCGCTTGGATTAAGTCCAAAAGCTCTTTTCATTGCTTTTTTTACAAACATTCTTATTTGCTTGTCATTGGAAGCAATATAAACCTGATTCAATCCTTTTTTTCCTTTTACACTTCTTGAAAAACCTTCTGCCACATACAACCCGATTAATTCAAAAAAATCAGAATCTAATTTGATAGTAAGCGGAATTTCAACATTATCTCTTTTTATTGCTATTCTGACTTTACTTGGCAAATCCTTCAAAGTTTTGCCGTGTCTTTCTAAAAATTCCCTGACAAATTTAATCGGAAAACTGTTTCTTTGATAAAAATTCTTATGCTTGTTTATATTTTCAAATTTATCTAAATAATCTCTGACATTTCTTAGCATAATATCCTCTCTATCTAAAAAGATTTCGGGCAAAAATAATTTTTTAATATCTCTTTCTTCAATATTTTTTTTATAACTAACTGTCAATTTATCCCCGATGTTAATCTGACTGGCTGTTTTCTCTTTTTTTCCTTTGAGATATATCCTGTGATTTTCTGTCAATTCAATTTTTCTGCCGTCTTCTAAAGATAATTTTAAAATCTTCCTTGGCGGATGTTTAGTTATCTCATCAACTTTACTTTGTCCAGGATTGCTCCAAGTGAAAGTATCTAAAAGATTTTCCTTCAAAGTTCCAAAACTATCTGCTTCTTCCCCCGGCTTAAGTTTTTCTATAAACTCTCCGATTTTTTCTATATGCCATCTACCATTTCTTTTTACAGAAACATAATTATTAAATCCAAGACAATCTCTCCTGATTGCTGCGTGCATGTAAGGGCTCGCAAAAAGCCCCTGTGTATTTGAAAAACCGATTATCCTGCATATGACCCCTGCGCAGTTATGCGGAGCCATGCAGACACCAAGATGTCCTATCAAATCCCCTCTTTTTTTTATATTATAAAAGGGCTTTTCCCCGTAAAATCTTACCAGCAAATCATCAACAAAGCATGCAATTCTTATGAAAACATCGTCTGCTTTTTCATCAGTAGATTCCAAAGAACACGGAAGCACAACATCATGGGGTTTTAATTCAAGAATCTGCTCTGCGTCATTCAGCTCTTTTCCGAATATATCATGGATATAGCCCATTTCCTTTAGTTTGTCTATGCTTACAGAAATTTCCTTGGGCTTGAAGGAAATTAAAGGAAGTTCAGTAGCATCAAATCTTATTGTTCCGTCTTTATTTACCTGCAGATTATGCATTGCCCGCAAAATCCCCTTTGAAAGATTTTCCACTATATGCTCGCTTGAACTTGTTCCCCTGACTCCCTTTATCAGTGCTGGAATTTCGCTGCTTGCAAGTTTCAATTTTTCAGCAGCCCTGGCAAAATAATGATTTATATCTATGCTCTGGCTGCTAAAAGGCGAGGATCTCTGATGCTTGTCACATTTTTTGAACGATTTTTCCCCGCATTCGTAGCAATAAAACATCTTCCTTGTTTGTTTTCCGCATTGCTCGCACGAACTGTAAATGCTGTCTTTCTTGCAGTTCTCACAATAGAAAATAGGGAAAACATTTCTGATGCTTCCCGCAGAGCATGCTTCCTGCAAGCTTCTTAATCTTCCGCCTTCTCTTCCAACAGGAAACAGGACATTCGGACTTCCTGTCAGTTTTCTCAATTTTGCTTTTTCAGGCCTGCCCATTCTTGCTCCGATAAAATCTCCGGCCTTGTCTTTGATGATTAATGGAGCAGACAATTCATTGATAACTGATAAAACATTACCTTCCTTTTCATCTTCTGATAGATTAACCATTAATTTTTCCGCTTTATACATTAATTCGGAAAATTCTTTTTCAGGCGGGTATTCTTCCTGCTCCAGGATATTAAAATCAATTCCTAAATTGCAAAGCAGTGCCTTGCTGCTTTCCTTGTTCAGAACAACATTTTCTATTGTAACTTCATGCTCAACTCCAAGAAGTTCAAGGGCTCTTTTTCCCAACTTGAATTTTTCCTGTTCTGATTTATTATAAGGAAGAATAATCTTTCTGCTTATTCTTGAATTTTTAAGCCATAGCGCCAGATTAAGAAATTCCTCTTTTGAAATCTCTGTCCAGTAAAAAATAAATTTGGGGTGAAGGGGAATTTTATATTTTCCGCTTATTTCAACTGCCTGCTCAAGGTCAATATTAAAAGAATTAATTTCCTTTTCAATTTCCGGGTTTTTTTCTCTTAATTCAAGCTTCCACCATTCCTCAACATAACCCGGCTTTATAAGATAGGAGTTTCTGTTTTTAACATCACTAAGAGGGAAAAGCAAGTCCCCAAGGTAAATTATTTCTTTAACATCAGGATATAATTTTTTCGCTTCATCTTTTGTGTTGATTTGTCTGACACTTCCGTTTGATAATTTGACTATCGGTCCGTCTATGCTGTCACAGGAAGTGGCAACCATGCCTTTGGTGGGCTTTTCAATCTTCAGCTGCGTTCCTATTGCAATAAAATTATCTGTTATTGCCATTGTAGCAGGATGCACAGAAGCTGCGCTGAATCCGCTGGTTCTTCCTCTTCCATACCTGAACCTGAATGCCCCCGATTTTGACGGGTGCCCGAACACAGGTCTGCCTGCAACCAAGTCATTAATATATGTCGGAGAATTGTCTGTCTTTCCTGTGTCTCTTTTCTCGTGAAGTTTGATATACTCCTCCAAAAAATCCCATCCTGTTGATTTAAAGCCCTTTTCTTTCAGACCTTTCAGCACTCTGAAACTTTTTGCTGCTTTCTGCGCAAGTCCTTCTGAAAAAATAAGGCACATTCCTCCGCGAATATAATTCGTATGAACTCTCGGAAGGTTTTTGTAATTTGAGACCTCAATTTTCTCTGTCGGCTCTCCGTCAATTTGTATTGGGATATTTTCTGCCAGAAATTCAATTTCCTCGTCAGTAGGCATATACTGCAGGTTTGTAATCTTTTCATGGTAATCATTATTCTCTGTGATATATCTCTTTATTTCATCTTTAGTCGGGTCATATTTTGCATACCCGAACATTTCTCTTAGATAATCAATCAGCATCAAAACAACGCAGGAAGCAGTTGTCCCTGCGCTTCTTATAGGCCCTGAAAAAAATGCAGAAAAATAATCTTTTCCTTCTATGGTTTTTTTGATTTCTAGCCGGGTATAGCCCTCAATAGGACTTGACACAACGCCGAGGGTGGTGTAAGCAAAACCAATTCTTATTCCTGCATCTATTGCCTCGCTTAAACTTGAAAAATTGCAAAACTTCTGCTTCGCAACTTCTTCTGCAATTTTAAAAGAAACTGCAGGGTCCAGTTTCCCGTATTCTTTCTCCAATTCTAAAATTCTGCTGATGATTTTTGAATTTTCTATCTGCGGGTATACCAGGGATATTAGCCCAACAACCTTTTCTGCCAAACTCCTTGCAAGGGAGATTTCTACTTTCGCTACAGGGTCAAGCCCTTTTTGCCTTGCTGTTTCTGCAAGTGCATAAACCTCCCTGACTTCTTTTTCAAAGTTTTTGAAATATGTTTCAGTATTCATTTAACTTAATAATAAAATTGCTGCTTCATATTTTGGTTTAATTATTTTTCGTGATTCCTGAAAAGAAAGTTTATCCCATGAACGTCTTAATTTTGATAAAACACTTTTCATTGCTTCTTTTTGATTTAATTCTTCATAGATAAATGCTGCCTTGAACAATCCTCCGATATTATCAAAAGCACTGACAGCATCCGCATCACAAATTATCTGTTCTTCTAAACTAATTCTGGGATTATTAACAGAACCTCTGTGATTTAAAATACATGCTTTAATTCTTTGAACCCTCTCAAAAGAATAACCCAACTCTCTTAATTTCTGTTCAGCAATTTCTGCTCCGACTATATGATGATTTTCTCTTCCATTGATTATAGAACCTATATCATGCAACCAAGCCGCTATTTCAACAATTTCAGCATCTGCATTTAATTTTTTAGCTAATTTAACAGCATAATTTCTCATTGGCATCAGATGAAATTCATATGGCTCAAATCCATATCTGGCTGAAGGTTTTTCTGATTCTTCTTTAACAAATCTTCTAATTTCTTCAACTACTTTTTTAGACATTTTAAGAACCTACAATTACAAAATTTAAACCTTTATAATTTTATTCAAAGTCCAAAATCTTAATCTGCCTGGTTTTTAAATTGAACATTGGCACCTTGCAAAAATCCGGCTGATTGCCGACTTTTTCCTGAAACAAAGTTTTGCTCTCCCAGCACGAGCAGGAAATTGTCAGGACATTATTGTAATATGAAGCCCCGCTTTTGTGCGTGTGTCCTGTGACAAAAATATCAGGGGTTTTTCTTATAACTAAACTGTCTTCTTTTGACGGAATATACTGGACAGAAGCGTGCGTAGGTGCAAGATGCCTGTTTTTTAACAGGTAAGCCATTATTTTTTCAGGGTTATTAAGAGCATCTGCCTGAATTAAACTTGGGATGCTGTTTGCAAAAAAAGGAAAGGAAAAACCATGATATGTCAGAATATCAAAACCCGGGAAATTTCCCTTTGCTCCCAGATTTACAGAGGAAGGATTTCCTGACAGGAAAACATTTTCTATTCCAAAAACAGGCCATGCATATTTCTCGTCAAATATTGGCTGCGGTTCAGTTAATCTTACTCCGTCATGATTCCCCGGAGAAATAATTATTGCTATGTCCTTCCTTATTTTTTTTAAAAGTTCTGCGGCTTTCAGAAACTGCTCTTCCAGATTGGTTACAATCAGGTCTTTTTCCTGTTTTGGATAAACTCCCACTCCTGCAACCAAATCACCGACAATAAACAAATACCTTATCTTGCCTGCCTCCTCGCTGTCAGGCAAATTCCCGTTCAGATAATCTATGAATTTTTTGAAGTTATCCTCCAGAAACAATCTGCTTCCAATATGCAAATCACTGATAAATAAAGCATATTCTTCAAAAGGGGATTTTTTTCGTTCGCCTACTGCAATTTCAGGAAAAATTATGTCATTCGCAAATACTATTTCCCTGTTTCCCGAGGCCTTAATACCAATAACGCAGTCAAGGCATACTTCCTCTGCTTTTTTGTAAACTTCCTCCTTGTTTTTATTCACCAAAACCTTAATTCTTCCGGTAGGGTCCTCTGCTTCAAGAATGATGTTATTGTTCTTGCTTGTGATTTTATTGCAAATCATGCCTATAAGGGAAATTCCCTGCCTGCTTCCGGAAATCTTGTCTATGGAAATCGGGCTCTTCATTTCAGGATGAATGCTTAGATAATTTTTCATCTCGGAAAATCTGCTGTTAAAATGACTTACAAAATCCCCGACCTCTGGCTTTTTCTTCAACAGAGGAGCAAGGGAATTAATTTTGACTCTGAAGTTCTTTTCCTGCAGAAATTTCTTTTCAGCATCTGTTTCTTTTTCAGTTATCTTGGAAATTTCTTTTGAAATCTCTATGCTCAATCCAAGTTTGATTTTTAATTTTTCAAATTGCTTCCTGCTTTCTTCAGGCAAATCAAAAAAAAACCTGCTCACTTTCTCGCTATTTTCATTGAAAAGCTTTTTTGTTATAACCCTTGTCCCTGTCTGGCTCTTTATTTTTTCAATTATCAGCTTTATTGATTCCAAATCATTTGTCTCTGACAGGAATTCCAGCACTTCCCCATCTAACAAAAGTCCTTTTTCAAGGCAGAATTTTAAAATTTCCTGGGGGTTCATCTTACATCACACTCCCGCTGATTATTTCAGTTGCTTTCTCCAAAACGTCATCAGTTATTGCAAGATTTATCTCCCTCATTCTTCCCCCTCTTCCTTTTGAAATAACCCTTACATTGATTATGCCGAGCATGTCAAATTCCTGGATTATGTCGCTTACTCTTCTTTGAGTAAGAACCTCGCATTTATTTCTTGTACACACTCCTCTGTAAACATTATAAACATCTCCTGTGAAAATAGGTCCGCTTCCCTGTTTTTTCCCCATGTATCTGGAAAGGTTGCCTTTTCTGAATTTATTTTTTGAGAGTTCAATTATTGAATGCAGGACAAACTGGAACTGCTTTGGTTCAGAACTTATAATATCAAGAATCTTGTCCCTCTCTATTTTGTTATTTGCCTCGTCTATGTGCTTGAACAGAATTTTCCTTGAATTGTCTCTTTCTGCAAGCTCTCCTGCAACCCTCAATAAATCCAAAGCCCTTCTTGCATCCCCGTGCTCTCTTGCTGCAAAAGCAGCGCACTTTGCAATAACTCCTTCTCCGATTATGTTTTCCTTGAATGCTGACTTTGCCCGTGTGCTTAATATATCCTGTAATTGAAGGGCATTATAAGGGGGAAATACAATTTCTTCCTCTGAAAGTGAACTCCGGACTCTCGGGTCTAAATTATCCAAAAAAGTTATGTCGTTGCTTATTCCTACGATGCATATCTGCGACTTGGAAAGCTCGGAATTTAATCTCGTAAGATTATAGAGAAAATCACTGGATATTTTCTTGACTGCCTGGTCTATCTCATCCAGCAATAAAACCACCAGTTGTTTTTCAGAATCAATCATGTCTATAAAATGATTGTAAACCGACTGCGTAGGCAGCCCTGTGCTTGGAACTTCTCCTCCGAACTTTTTTATTATTTCTGCCAAAATCCTGTATTCTGTATCAGAAACCTTTTTCAGTTTGCAGTTCAGGTATTCTATTCTTAATTTGAAATCACTTTCCTTTTTTGCCCTTTTTAGGAGCTCGTCTTTTACATACTGAATAGACAGGGTTTTGCCTGTTCCTGTTTTCCCGTAGAGAAATAAATTGCTTGCTTTCTCCCCTCTTAGCACAGGAGCAAGTATAGAAGCCATCTGCTTAATCTGCTCGTCTCTATGGGGGATATTGTCTGGCTTGTAACTTGTTTGCAAAATAGATTTGTCCCTGAAAATGTTATTCTTGTCAAAAGATTTGAAAATATTGTCCAATTCTACAGCCATTTCGTCCCCCTCACATCTGTTTCCTGTGGAAAACAGGAAAACTCATGATTTCTCAACGTGAAAACACCTTATGCTTATTTAAAAGATTATGACTACTGACAAAGAACATCACCACTATTTCTTGTGGAAATTGTAAATGCATTAGATAAATTACTACCCGTGATATTATAATAATTCCACATATTATCTATAATAATCTGTATATTGTTTGTGACACAGCAATAATTAAACAAAATGATAACAAAATTATATTCAATATCTTTTTAAAGATATAGATAAATCATTATTATCATCTAACCTATACTATATAAAGAGATAGATGGATTATTATTATTATCTAACCTATACTATATACTATATAATATAAATTTTTTTAAATAAATAATAATAAACTAAATCTTGTTTTTCTTTTTAAACTCTTCTATACGAAACCAAGGGGTCAGGGTATATTCTTAAAACCCTGAAAAACTGTAACTATACCTGTTTAAAACACCTCAATGTGTTGCAGAAAAGTTTATAAATTATTCTCTTTTCAATTGCATATGTCTAATGCTAAGAATATTTTTAGTTCTTTAATAGGGAAAATGATTGTCACTAAAGAAGGCAAGCGACTCGGCTTTGTTAAGGATATAACCTTTGAAACAAAGTCCGGAGAGCTTATCAGCATAGTTGTAAAAGAAACTACCCCCTATACTAAAAACCTGAATTTAGAGAGAACTAATTCAAATGAATTATTGATTCCATATAACTCAATAATTGCCATAGGTGATTTTGTGATTGTTTCAGAAGAGGACTTAATATAAAGTTACTAATTTTAATATTTTACACAAATCTTTAAAAATGTCGGTTCTATTTTAAAAATATGAAAATTGCAGGGCTTAATTTTACAAAGATAAGCGTTGAGAAATTCAATACAAAATCAGAAGAACTGAAAGTATCCACAAACATTGATATACAGGATATCCTGGAGCTTAAATCAGACATCATAAGGACTAAGGATGAACTCTTGGCAGTTAAGTTCTCTTATATCATAAATTACGAGCCGAATGTCGCTAAAATTGAAATTCAGGGCACTTTGATAGTCACACTGGAGCAAAAGCTTTCAAGAGAGGTTCTTAAGGAATGGAAAGATAAAGAAAAGAAAATTCCTGATGATTTCAGGATTCCTTTGTTTAACATAATCCTTAAAAAATCAAGCGTAAAAGTCCTGGATTTAGAGGATGAAATGAACCTTCCTCTGCACTTTCCTTTTCCGACATTCAGAAAAGAGGGAAACCAGTAAATATCCCCGTTTATCAGTTTAATTCTTGTTCTGCAAACCTTTTTAAAAAACTTTTTCCAATCTTATCTGTGAAAATTTCAAAAGAAAAAAGAGACAAGATTTCAGAGCAGATAATGGCTTTCCTTTACTCTATAAGCCCGCGTTCTTTATTCACTTTATATATTGCCAAAGAAATAGCCCGCGATGAAGAATTTACAAAAAATCTCCTTCTGGAACTGAAAGATAAAAAGATGGTTGTGGAAATAAAAAAGAATCCCAAGGGCATTCAGTATTTAAAGCGTTCAAGATGGAAAATGAGCGATGCAGCTTATGATGCTTATAAAAACCATCAATCCAATGCATAAAACTTTTTATATTCCTTAAACCTACTTAAAAATACTCAGAACATGGATTATATAAAAGAAGCTTTTCAAAAAGTAAAAGAGGATATTGATTCTCTAAGGCAGAATATTCAGGAAATAAAAGAAAAAGTTGAGGAATTAGTGTCTAAAACTACTCCAACACATCCAACAGATAACCTCGAAAATCCAACAAATAAGCAAAATATTCCAACAGATAATTCTCCCCTTAAGGGCTTAAAAGCCCAAAATATGGGGTTTTCCACAGGAAATGAAGGGGTTCCAACAAACAAACAAACAAACAAACAAACAAACCAACAGATAAATAATCGGCAGTTTCAGGGGGAAAATTCCTTAGACAACGCTTTAGAAGTCCTGAATTCTTTGGATAGCATAAAGAAGGATATACGGCTTAGATTCAAAAGGTTAACAGAACAGGAATTCCTTGTTTTCTCAACAATATACCAGTTAGATGAGGAGTTAGGAGGTTGTGATTATAAAGCAGTATCTGACAAGCTTAATCTTTCTGAAACCTCAATACGGGACTATGTCAGAAAACTAATAAAGAAAGGAATCTCCGTCGAGAAAATCAAGATTAATAACAAGAATATTCAGCTGAAAATCTCTGAAAAGCTTAAGAAAATTGCCACTTTGCCTGTAATTCTCCGGTTAAGAGAACTCTAAATAACTTAGCCGTTCAGCCGAATATTTCTGGCTATTTCCTTTTATTTATCTTTTACCCACTACAACATCTTTCCTATACCCTCACATTCCGACTTCGCCTTATTTTTTATTTTTGTTTTTTTCTCTATTTTTCTAGCTTTTAGTACTCTGATACTCTATTTTTGCCTTTTTTACTGGCTTTTTTAGTTCCTCCAACTCTCACTTTTGTCTTTTTCAATAGCTTTTCCTTGATATTTTCAGGTATAAATACTCTCTTTTTGCCATTTTTCTCAACTATTTCCTCAATCAAGCTCTCACTTTTCTGCTTTATAGCGTTTATCTGCCCTCTTATCGTAGTCCTGTCTTTTCCAAGCATTGCTGCAAGGTCATCATAACTTAGATTCAAGTCACTATTTAACAGAACCCAGAGTATTGCTCTTTCAGTTATTGAAAATTGGTCTAAATTCGGTGTTTGAACAGCTGTTTGAACGGCTGTTTGAACAGCATAAACAGCTGTTTGTTTGTCAAACACCCGTCGGGGTGTTTTAAACACCCTGTTGGTTTTCATTTCCCCAATGAACGAGAGGACATTTTTTATTCCTTCAAGCTCTGATTTTATCGACGACAAATCGTCCTTTATTGTTTCAATTTCCATTTTCTGGATATTTCTCTCCGAATCCAGGTGTCTTATCCACCCGTTTACAGAACTTATGTCCTTTTTTACATCTTCAAAACCTTTTCTTGTAGAACTCTTAATGTCATCAGCATCTCTTTTCTTGAACAACCAGTTAAACATAGCATATCTTGCCAATTACTATTTAAAAATATTTCGCCTGTCTTCTTCAACTACGACGACAAACCCCCTTAAAAATTGCCCAATTTTTCATATTTTACAGCTCAAAATTCCGACTTTAAACGGGCTGTTTGTCCTTTAAACAGCGAAAAACACCGGCAAACAGCTGTTTAAAACACCGGCAAACAGCTGTTTGTTTTTCAAACACCCTTAAAATATTCACAAACACCTGTTTAAACACCCTTTGTCGTCGACAAAATGCATCTCTTATTTCTCCTGCACTTAGATAACCTTAGTGCACAAACCTCGGGAATAAATCAGGATTAATGCCGAAAATTTGCTGGAAATTTTATATTTATCTCCCTTTATCTCATAAATCTTTAAATATTCTTTTTTTGATGATTAGAGCATGAGTGATAGGACAGAAGCCAAAAGACAAGAAGAGATAATCTTTGTGGATGCTAGGGGAAAACCATTAAACCTCTTAGGAGTTTATTCTTATCCGAGAACCTTTTTTTCTATTTCAGATGGAAGCGGTAGAAATACAGGAGCAATTACCGAGTTAGGAGACGGGTACTTTACAGTCAGGGATGAATCAGGAGGTTCATTTACCATATCAGAGCATAGAAAGTCACAAAGATTCATGCCTTTAACAGCAGACCAAATTAGAGATAAAATCAAAAGGTATCAGACCCACCTTGAGTTTTTAGAAAGAGGACTGGTTTCTTTGGTTAAACCAGAAGATATTCCTTCTTGCCGTCCGTATGCAACTCAATTAGATGATTCAGACTCAGAAAATGTCGATAGGAGTAGATACGCTATTGAATAAAATGACAAAACTTTTGGATGATTTATATCTCTGTTCAGTAACAGGGCAGAATGTTGAAGTTTTAGAAGGTAAGGTGTCATGCCCCAGAAAATAAATGGTTCTGATTGCCGTGATTCTCGTTCTCAATTAAAATATTGCTCTGTCTATATGGATGCGTTAAGGGCATGTTCACAAAGCCAACCAAAGTGCACAGACAGAAGAATTGATGCAATGGAACCAGGATATAGTGAACCAGATGATCTAATCCATATCCCAACATCAGAAGATATAAGTCATGTTATTAGGTCAATTGAAGAAACAGAAGAATAGTTCAAGTTTTCCTCATCTTTTTCCGCTTTTTTCTCAATTTCTCTATTTTATGTGTAAAAACTTCTCCTAATACTGATTAGCAGATGTTCTTTAAATATATAGGCGAAAAGTATTTATATTCCAAATTCTTGAGTTAAATATGGTGATAATTAAATGTAGCAATTGTGGGAAAGAGGTATTTCACCATTCAGCAGGTTTATGTATTACCTGTTATAAAAAGTTAAAGTGGAAGCCCAAAACTATAGTTTGCAAAAGATGTGGCAAAGAGAAACCTCATCATGAAAAAGGGTATTGCAAGAACTGCTCGAATATTTTATTTCATTACGATTTGATTAAGGAACATAATTACCGGAAGTGGCATAATATAGATTTAGATACTTATAATAATCTCACCAAAAAATGCATTGTTTGTGGTTTTGATAGTGCAGTTGATTTGCATCATTTAGATCAAAATAAAAAGAACAATTCGGAGCCAAATCTTGTGGGTTTATGCCCTAACCATCACAAGATGATTCATATGCCAGAATACAAAGAGGAGATGTTAAAAAGCATAAATAAAAAGAGGCAGATTAAAACATGCTGAAAGAGGAAGTAACTAAATATACAGAAAAAGTCAAGACAGAACTAAAACTTAGGGGATGCAGTCCAAGAACAATTGGTTCTTATCTCTTTTTTCTTCAACCTTTTTTAGAATTGATTCAAGATCCTAAAATTATTGATATAGACCAAGTCAAATTTTTTTTAGCAAGTTTAATTGATAAGTACAGTAATAAATCAAGAGCCTTAGCTGTTTCAAGTTTAAGGTTTTTCTTTAAACGAGTAGTAGACAGGCCAGATATATTTGTTAAATTAGAAGTCCCAAAAAAAGAGAAAAAACTTCCGATAGTCTTGTCTGTACAAGAAGTCAAAGATTTAATAGATTCTATTAATTTTGCTAAAAGCAAGATAATAATTAAAATGTTATACTCTTCAGGTTTAAGAGTTTCAGAATTAGTCAATTTAACTCCTAAAGATTTGGATTTCCGGCAGAACATGGGCTGGGTTAGAAAAGGTAAGGGTAACAAGGATAGGATGTTTAAAATCGCTGAAAGTATCAATAAGGAACTTCAAAGATACATAAATGAAAATCCAAAAAATAAATATCTATTTTCAGAAGATAAACCCATGTCTCCCAGAAATGTTCAAATAATCATTAAAAAAGCAGCAAAAAAAGCTAATATAAACAAAAAAGTAACTCCTCATACACTTAGGCATTCTTTTGCTACACATTTGTTAGAAAATGGAGAGAATCTGCTAGTTATACAACAATTATTAGGACATGAAAATCTAGAAACCACAAGGATTTATACCCACATTAGTCAAGATCAGATTAAGAATGTTAAATCTCCTCTAGATAATTTAAAATCCAAAATAAATAAAAAATGAATCCTGAAGAATTAGAACAACTAAAAAAAGAGAACGAAGAATTGAAAAAAGAAATTGAGAGATTAAAATCTGTAAAGATAAATCAAAAAGAAGGCATGATAAATAAGGCTTCCAAGGGAAATCTCATGTCAAGAGCCCCTTTTGGCTATGATATTCAGGAAGGAAAACTTGTTCCTGCACAAAATTTCAGGGAGGTTGAAGAAATATTTGAAGAATTTTTGAATACAAATATTTCGCTCACTCAATTAGCGAATAAGCATCACTTCTCTGTGAACGGATTAAAAAAAATTCTTAAGAATTTTACTTATATAGGAAAAATAAAATTCAATAATGAAATGCATCAAGGAACGCATCAACCTATGATTTCCTCAACCTTGTTCAATCATGTTCAGGATAAACTGGAGAGACTGGGAATTAAATAAGATTTAAAAATGCCGTATTACTAAAGTTAATATGGAAGGCGGAATTAAACCAAAAAAATCAAAAAAGGGATTAAAGATATTTATTTTCATAATCTTAGCATTAGCAATTTTGATTGCAGGAGCATATTTTGTTTTAGCCAAATCTCCGACAGTTCCTGCCCAACTGAATGTTGAACAGGGAGAAGTTTTGGCAAACAGCCAGAGAGTTCAGGGAAATGTAAAATTAAAGCAGGGAGATATTATTGAAACAAAACAAGGCGGTTTAGCCACAGTCATACTTTATGAGAGTGTTGTTATAAATATTGAAGAAAATACGAAAATAAACATAGATAATTTAATTAAGGAGCATCCGGAAGTAAGTCAGGAATCAGGGGAGACATGGAATACATTTACGAAACTTGCAGGAGTTGAGGGCTATACTGTAAAAACAGGAAATAGCATAGCTTCTGTTAGGGCTACAGCATTCGGATTAAAACAGGATTACATAATAGGCGGAGAAGGAACAGTTGATTATGAAATTAATGGGGAAGATTTCAGTGTTTTTGAGAAAGAGGTAGTAGAAACTTCAGCAGGAACTTCAGTTAAAAGAGCAGCTTCCCAGCAGGAAATACAGAAAATTAAATTAAAAATAGAAAGAGCTGTCAGGCAATTAAAGAAGTTAAGAGAAGTTGAGATAAAAAAGAAGCAGATTGTCTACAACATAATAAAAAGTAAAACAGGGTTTAGTGATGAAGAAATACTTGGCTACTTGGAAGATATTGACAGGGGAGATATAGATGTTGATGAACTCTCCAGGCAATCTCCTGTGGAATTAGAATCTATTAAAAAGATTGCGGAAATTACCAAATCTATACAAAATATCAACAGAAAAATGAAAGAATTATATGGTTAAAAATTTCTTAAAAATAGCATTCTTTGTGTTTATTTCCTCTTTTTTTATACTTTTAATTCTGACAAATTCTTTTTCCAATATAAGAGCAAGCATAACAGATGCTCTTCATGGAAATAAGGATAATCTGGATAATATTATAATAATAAAAATAGATGATAAAAGCATCAACGAGATAGGAAGATGGCCATGGGACAGGGATGTTTTTGCACAAATTCTAATGAGATTAAAAACTGCAAAAACCATCGGTGTGGATTTATCTTTTTTTGAAAAAAGTTCTGATGATTTTTTGCTGAATAAAACCTTAAATGGGGTGAGCAATGTTGTTCTTGCTGCAGAAGTTCAGGAAAATACTTTGTATGCTCCAATTTTTAATTCAGATTTTGGATATGTTAATTTGATAATTGACAATGATGGCATTGTAAGGAGCCTGAGAGGAGATGCAATACAGGAAACAATTCCGTTTAGTTTCAAGGTTTACGAAAAGGCATTTAATAAAAAAGTTTCAGGGGAAAAATCAGTTTATCTGATAAATTTCCCCTCTGCTCCAGGAGGGTTTAATTCTATAAGTGTTGCGGAACTCCTGAACCGAAATTTTAGCTTTGAGAACAAACTTGTTTTTTTGGGAGCAACAGCGTTTGATCTGCATGATACTTTCATAGTCCCGACTTCAAGAGGTGTGGAAATGTCCGGAGTTGAAATTCAGGCAACAATACTCCAGAACTTAATTCTTGATAATTTTATTACAAAACAGAATTCCTTGTTAACTCTCCTGTTGGTTTTCTTTATGGGATTAATCGGAATCTTCTATTTATCCAAACTAAAAATATACTTACTAGCCCCAATCATACTGTTATCTGTAGTTATATATTCCTTTTTTGGAATTTTTATCTTTCAGAAATTTAATTATGTCATAGACTTTTTCTTTGTTCCGCTTTCATTAATAATCTTTACAGGAACAGGAATAGGAATAAATTATATTGAGGAAAGAAAATACAGCGGTTATATTACTGACGCATTTGGAAGATATGTAAACAAGGATTTATTGAAGGAGCTTACTGAAAAAATGACGCAGCTTAAGCTTGGAGGAGAAAAGAAAACCATCACAGTATTTTTCAGCGACATAAGGGATTTCACAAGCATAAGTGAAAAATTAGCTCCTGAGAAATTAGGAAACCTGATTAATGATTATCTTACTGTGATGACTGACATAGTTCTTCAGCACAAGGGGACAATAGACAAGTTCATAGGAGATTCAATAATGGCTTTTTGGAATGCACCATTATCAGAAAAAGAGCATGAAGAACTGGCATGCAAAACTGCAATAGCGCAATTTAAGGCATTGAAAGAATTCAATGAAAAATTATCAAGGGAAAAACAGGAAAATCTAAGAATTGGTTGTGGAATTCATACTGGTGGGGCAATAGTAGGAAATTTTGGCAGCAAAGACAGATTTAGTTATACTGCAATAGGAGATACTGTAAATATTTCTTCAAGATTAGAAGGATTGACAAAATATTACAAAGTCGGAATTATAATATCAGAAACAACTTTTTCAAAAATAAAAGACAAATTCAACTGCAGGAAACTGGATGCAGTAAAAGTGAAGGGAAAAACAAAGCCCCTCATAATTTATGAACTTTGTGTTGATTATGATGAGGATTATAGAAAGTTTGTAAATCAGTATGAAAAAGCTCTTGAATTGTATTTTAAATCCAGGTTCAAGGAAGCTGAAAAAGAATTTGAAAAAGCACTTAATTTAAAAAAAGAAGACCATTCATCAAAATTTTTCATGGAAAGATGCGAAAATTACATTAAAAATCCCCCCGAAAAGGGCTGGGATGGCTCTTATGAAATGAAGGAGAAATGATATGGCTTCTTTCAATGAAAAATGTTATCCGGTTATTCGCAAAATCCCCTGCGGGAAAGTTACAACCTATAAAGAAATAGCACATGCGTTAAGGACTAAAGCATATAGAGCAGTAGGTAATGCGATGAACAAGAATCCTTATGCACCAGAAGTAGCGTGTCATAGAGTTATTAATTCCAATGGAATTCCAATGGAAGTGTCGGAGGTTTTGCATCTGGACAAAAGAACAAAATAAAGATGTTAAAGTCAGAAGGAATTGAAATTATTAATGGTAAGATTGATTTGGGGAAGTATGGGTTTAAGTTTTCTTAAAAATATTCAAAACTAATAATAAATACACTGTCCTTTTCCCTCACAGGTTTTCTCAGTTCTAATCTTCCAACAATAAACCATTTTGTCTATATCCCCTCTCGAAGTGCTTCTAACAGTAATCTCTTCTCTTAAATCTCCCCGAGGGCCATTACATAATTTATTTTCAAGTTTACAAGAAATATCTGTTTCCATTTTTTATCTATAACTCTTCTGCCTTTTTCTCCTCGCCTTGCTGTCTCCTGGCTTATATGCCTCTTTTCTTCTGACGTCAGCAATCATCATGTTTCTGTCATAATCCAGATATGCCTCTTTGAGCTGTTTTGATTTTGAGAATTCAACAATTGCCCTTGCTAATGCCAATCTTGCTGCCTCAACCTGCCCTTTTTCACCGCCACCTTTTATTTTTATATCTACATCAAAATCTGTTTTTCCCAGGATACTTTCAGCAATTCTCAATGGTTCTTCAATTCTTAATCTGTTAAACATCTGCAAACTTTTGTAATTTTTTCCGTTTATCCTTATGTCCCCGTTTCCTTCTGTAAGAACTGCTCTTGCAACAGCTCTTTTTCTTTTTCCTGATGTGATTATTTTTTTGTTGTTCATTATGTAAAATTTCCTATTTTATATTTGTGGCAAATTTCCTGTTTGCTCATTTCGCAAACTCCTTTAATTCGTGGGACTTAATTTTCTTTTCAGCCATGCTTATCATTTTTGAATCTTTGAATTCTTCAGGAACTTCATTGTAGCATCTTATGTCCTTGTATATCTGCCTGCCTCTTCCTTTTATATGGCTTGGGAGCATCCCTCTTATAGTTCTCTTGACTATCCTATAACTCTCTCTTGGGTATCTTGGTCCGTGCTGCCCGCTTCCGACTCTTCTTCTCTTTTCTTCAAAATTTTCCCTTATGAATTTTTTATTTCCTGTTATTATTATTTTGTTGCAGTTAACTATCACAATTTTTTCTCCTAACAATGCCTGTTTTGCAGCATAACCTGCTATCCTTCCTAAAACTCCTCCTTCAGCATTTATTATTTTCATTTTATATTTGTTAAAACTTTAATTCCTTTAGCATCTGGATTTTTTTTAATTTCTTCGAGTATTGTTGATGTGTCGCATTTTGCTTTTAATAGTTTTTCCTTCGCCTTTCCGGAGAAACCAATAGCTACAACTTTTATTTTTTTCTCAATTTCCCCCATTGAAAGAATTTTTCCAGGAAAAACAACAACATCTTTTTCCTTTGCTTGTTTGTCTATTTCAGAAAGGTTTATCCCTCTCTTATTTCTTCTTGAAGAAGATAAAATCTCTGCAACAGGAATCCATGCTTTTTTCTTCTTAGCAGCAATTATGGTTTCTACTAAAACAGAATTTGTTTTTCTTTGAAGTTGCTTTTCTATTTTGGATTTTGATTTTGCCATCGTAAGACACCTGCGGTTTCTTGCTGACAACTTCCCCTTAATTAGGGAAAAATAATAGAGAATAAAACTCTACTATCGCTTGCGCTCGCAGATAAAACTTGAAGAGAATTATGGTTTATAAATTTATGCGGGAGTTCTTTGTTTAATAAGTAATTATTGTTTAAATTGTCTCACTCCTTTTGCTCGTTCGTAGATTAACACAGATTATTAATATAAAATAATGGATTATTAATTAACAATTATATATTCGTGAGCGTCAGCGAATGCAATTATGTGTTTAATAAATCAATCAAAATTAGAATTTTTTAAACAGAGCCCGGGAGTTCACTTAATGTTCACTCACGCATTTTTAGTAAAAAATGCGGGAGAAAGGATTCGGACCTTCGCAGGCACTAAGCCGACAGCTCTTGAGGCTGCCCCGTTTGACCACTCCGGCACTCCCGCAGGATATTTAGAATTATACTCTTTTATCTGTATAAAAATCTAATTATTTAGAAACCTTCTTCGCAACTTCTGCCAGGTCCTTTTTCATTTGGGATACTGACTTGTTGAAAATATCTTTCGGAGACATCTGCCCGAATGACTCCAAAGTCACTATGAGCTCTCCTGTTTCCCTGACTTCGGGCTTTTTGCCTGATTTTTCGCTGATGCCCTCGCAGACATCACGGATTTCTTTATCCTTGTTGTCAAAAACTATAATCTTGTCGCCTTTTTCTTTTATTTCAGCATCTGGACACGCTTTCTTGATTTTATCAAGAAGGGGCTTATCCATTGTTATTTCTGATGCATGCCTGTAAAACATAAAACCAGGGAGAAATTTTGAATGTTCGCTTCCTTTTCCAAAACCTGTTGTGGCAATTATTTCCAGTTCCTGTTCTTCATTTAAGGAAGTTATCGGAATTTTATCGTATGCAACATCAGCATTTCCCTTTAACTGCCCCGAATAAACAGTTCCTGCATCTTTAGCGCTTAATTTTAATTTCACGCCTTTCTCACCCGCAGATTTTTCCATCTTTAACGGGATTAGGCCCAATCTGTGCCCGATGGTCTCGTCGTAAAGCGGAGAGTCGTTTTTTATTATCTCCACTTCTTCAATAGCAAGCACAGGAATCTCGCTTATGTATCTTCTTACAGCATTTATCAGATTATCTTCTGCTTCTGTGGCAAAACTCATCTGATTTTCCTTTTTTTCAATTATTCTCATTTTGTAATACTATTAAATTTAAGTTATATTTTTAAACCCTTCTTCCGCGCCTTCCGCCCTTCTTTTTAGGTCCTCCCCTCGGAAATCGTGTAGTATCAAGTATATTCAATATCTTGAAACCATCTCTTGACAAGCTTTTGATAATTGCATTTGCGCCTGGTCCTGGTGCAGGATTTCTTGTCTTTGCCCTTATTCTTACATACAGGGCTTTAATTCCGGAGTCCTTTATTGACTCGGCAATTCTCTTTGCGATAAACATTGCAACAGTCGGATTTGCTTTTAATCTTCCCTGCTTTGTTACCATCCCTCCTGTAACCTTGGCAAGAGTTCTCCCAGACATATCTGTGACATGAGCCAGCGTGTTGTTGAATGAAGTATAAATATTTACCACTGCCTCAATTTCTTTTTTTGATTTTTTTTCTTCCTGCATTTCCTCATCCATTTTGCACCTCTTCAATTTCTTTAATCTCTGCTTTCCTGTTTATTTCCTTATTCTTTGCTCCTTTTATTGATATACTGCCTTCTAATCCTACAGGAACAATGTATGACGGGCTGCTGACAGCTTTTCCTTTAACAAGTGCTTTTTTATGGACTATCAATTGCCTGGCTATTTTTGGGGTTGTCGCAAATTTCTTTGTTACAAGAATGGTTTGCAATCTTCTCTTTAGGTAATCCTTTTTATCCAGAGACAAAACATCTCCGATTGAATTAACCTTGAATCCTGTTTTTCTCAAACTATCAAACAGAATTTCCTGTTTTTCAGGCCCTGCCGGAATAAGTCCCTTGGCTTTTTCCCTTATCTTTTTGATTCTCGCTTCAGCTTTCCAGATTTCTCTTTTATTCTTAAGCCCGAATTCTTTGATAATCCCAGTTTCTTCTTCAATTCTCTGCTTGTCAAATGCCTTTTTCGGGCGTGAATATATTTTATGTTTCCGTTTCATTATGTAAAACTCCTGTTTTGTATTTGTGGCAAAAATTCTTTTTGCTCATTTTTTACCTTTCCCCTGGTATTGCGGCAGTACTTCTTTCTTGATTGTCTTCTTTTTAATTCCTGATGACCTTTTCTTTCTGAAATGGCTTCTTGTCCTTTGTCCTCTCACAGGCAGCCCTGCTCCGTGCCTTATTCCTTTGTAGCTTTTAATTTTCTTTAATCTTTTAATGTCAAATTCTCTCTGCAGTTCCAAATCGCTTCCAACCAGATGTCGGTTTTCTCCTGTTTCAGTATCCCTCTTTCTGTTTAGCAGAAATTCCGGAATTTCTTTTACATTTTTTAAAAATTCAATAATATTCTTTACTTCGCTGTCGTTTAAAGAGCCGATTTTTCTGTTCTTGTCTATTTTTAAGGCATGGCATGCGGCATTGGACAGGCTCCACGATACTCCCTTTATCTTTGTCAGTCCAGGATAAATTTTCATTTTTCCCTCTATATCTTTTGACAGAATTCTGACTATTCTTTCTTCGCTTTGTTTTTGTTCTTTCTCCATATTATATTCGGCTTAATGCCGTTTAAAAATTTATTGCACAAACAAATTGTGCCTCTCAACATTTACCAGTTCTTCCATAATTCTTTTTTCTATGCTTTTTGCAGGATCAGGGAGGTTCTGGATTCTTTTTTTTATGTCTTCAAAATTATCAAATGGTTTTTTCTCTCTTTCTTTCAGAATATCCTGCATGTGTTTCTTTCCAAATCCCGGCAGTAATTCTATCTGATGCATTCTTTTGTTTATTGCCTCTGCCTTGTTGAAAAAAGTCACAAATTCTTTTTCCCTTTCAGCCACTATTTTTCTTACTATCTCCTGCAGTTGAGTTTTTGCCGCTTCTGTAAGTTTTTCCCTCTTAAGCCTGCCCAGGATATAGTATATTTTTTCGCGTTTTCCCTCTCCTATGTAAACTTCTTCGCCTATTTCTAATTTTATTCCTCTTCTAGGAGCTAACTCCAATAGTGTCAGATTCTTTTTTCCTATGGCTTGGACTATCGGCATCATTTTTTTCTCCAGGGGATAGCCATTCGGCAGATATTCTAAGATTATCACATATTCTTCTTTTTCCATTTTCTTTAAACAAATTCTTTAATGGTATCAAGGATTTTTTTAGTTTCATCTTCATCCAGATTGACATCTATAAATATTTTATTCAGGTCCTGGCTATTTTCAGGCATAAGGTCTATTATTTTTGAGATATGTTCCCCTTTTATCTTCGCCAGATTCAGCTGTTCAATTTTTTTTCTAAGTTCTTTTGCATCTTTAAGGTTCAGCCCCGAAAATTTTTTTATAAACCCGATTAGGTCTTTTTCGCTTTCTTCGGTTTTTCCGATGTATTCTGTAGCTTCAATCATGCTTACTGACTCTGAATTTCTTATCATTTTATGTGTTCTCCATTAAATTTCTGAATATTCTATTTTTTTTAAGTGTATTGGTTGGATTAAAAATTTTTTTTCTTTATTTTGGTCATTTATTTTTATTAGATATACTTCCCCCCTTTTATTTTCTATCCTGCCTGTTCTTCCCTGCAATCTTTTCGGAAAACTTGACGCTACAGAATGCTCTTTTATCACAGTTACATAATCTCCGATATCCAATTTTTGAAAATATCTGCTCAATTGCAGTTTTCCTTTTGCTCTAACAGGTTTTTTCTTCATATAGCTACTCAGGATATTCTGTTTAAAAAGCTATGCTTCAGAGAGGAGAAATCAGAATTTTTTTGCGTTATCCTTGTCGAATATTTCTTTTTCAGACCTCATGTGGCACAGGTCATTTTTATCTCTTGCATTTTCCATCTTTCTTACTATAGCATTGAACATTTTTTCTCCCCATACCCCTTTTCCGCATTTTTCACAAAAGTCAACAACACTTTCATCAGAAACTTCTTTTCCGCAATAAATACATTTTTTCATGCTTTTTCCTCTTTTATCATATGGCTTATCAAAATTAGTTTTTAAAGATTTCTTTGTGCCTTTTCAATTATTCATATCTCAAAGCATCTGCTGGTTTTAATTTTGCCGCCTGCATTGCAGGGAAAATTCCTGAAAGAGTTCCTATCAGAAAAGAGAATAATAGTGCTCCCCCTAAAATATAAACTGGAAATGCTGCCTTTAGAAGATTTGTTCTTAATGCAAAACCTGCAATATACTCTGCTCCTTTTCCTAATCCAATCCCGATAAAGATTCCAATGACTCCCCCAACTAATCCTAAAAGCCCGGCTTCAATTAAAAAAATAAATAAGATATCAGAATTTTTTGCACCAACAGCTTTCATTGTTCCGATTTCCCGTGTCCTTTCCAAAACCGCAGTATACATTGTATTCATAATTCCAATTCCCCCAACAATCAGAGAGATGGCTGCTATTCCTATCAGAACTGCCTGAACAACTCCTAAGACCTCCTGAAAGCTTTTTAACAGTTGCTGAAATGTTTGGACAGAGAAAGTTTCTTCACCTTCTTTTTCATCCCGAAGTTTTCTCAATTCACTCTTTATTTCTTCTGCAACATTATCAATATTATAACCCGCTTTTACTTGGACATAAATCATGTCTATTTTATCTTTTTTGTCAAATATTTCTTTTGCAGTTTCTAAGGGAATATAAATCTGAGTATCATCTTGCGGATTTCCCAAAGATTCCATAATGCCGACAACTTCAAATTCTTTATCTTTTATAAGGATTTTATCTCCTGTTGAAACCGCCTTCCTGAATAATCCTTTTTCTTCAGCAATCATGCTCCCAACTATTGCTTTGTAAGTGTCCCCATCTTTTAAGTTTCTTCCCTTATCAATCTTAAATCCTTCCATATCTGTTATAACTTTTGAAGTTTTGTCTGCAGGAAACCCTGCAACAAATGTTGCTTTTTTCTCATCTTTAAATTCAATAAAAGTAGAGGAATAACTGACTTCTGCAGTCAAATCAACCCCATCAACTTTGTCTATTATGTCATAATCTTCCTGCGTGAGTTTTTCATCACTCATTGTATCCATGACGCTTCCGCCAGGAGATACGATTATCTTGTTTGAGCCCATTTTCTCAAACTGTTCTTTTATAGTATTCTGCAAGCCCTGTCCAAGAGATATTAAGGCGATTACAGCAGCAATGCCTATGAATATTCCCACCATAGTAAGCCAGCTTCTTAATCTCCTTCTTCTGAGATTATTAAATGCCAGGAAGAAATAATCTTTCATCTAAACTTGTTCTTTAATCGTTTTTTCTTTATAATGCGATAACTAATATACCCAAAAATTAAAAGAGGAATTGTTGTATAAATAAGATAATTCGGCTTTTTTATGATTCCCAATTCTGTGGCTTCTTTCAGGGAGTATGTTCTAAGCGGGATTTCCATGGTCTCTGTAAATTCCTTGTTTGTTGAATCTCTGTATCTTAAAACCACAGGAATTTTAACTGTCTTTCGCGCCTTTTCATCAATATAAACAGTATAATCTGCACTGTCAAAATCATCGCTGTCAACATCCCCAATATATTTGGTTTTTTCAGACAAAAATTTTATTCCTTTGCTGTCTTTAACTTCCATATAAACAAATTTGACATCAGCCAGTCCGGAGTTTATCAGTTTTATGGAGATTTCATTTTCTTTTCCTCTGATTAATGCTGCAGATTTTTCCAAAGAAAGGGTTAATTCAGGTTCTGAATTTATTGTGATGCTTATTACTCCTTCTTTGCTGTAATTACTGCTGTTATTATCCTCATAATTTATTTCAACAGGGATTTTGTATATTCCCGAGGGTGTTGAGGGCAGTGCTATAAGTTTAAAATGAAAATTTTCTTCTTCTCCCTGTTCAATCTTATCTATGAATCTTTCTGAACTTGATTGATAAGGCGCAAAAGGTGCATCTTTCAGATTAAGTTTAATCTCTAAGTTGAATAAATCTTCATCAGACGGGTTTTCTATTTTTAGGGTTATATCCACAATTCCTCCTGGAGCAACCTCCTGCGGAGAAGTTACAACTCCGTCTATTGAAACAGCTCCTGCTAAAAAAATATTCATCAGGATTAAACATATGGGGACAAAAATTTCTATCTTAATTTTTTCCATTGTTTATTATTCTCCCGTCCTGCATTTTTAAAATTTTTCTTGCATATTTCAAAAGCCTTAAATCGTGGGTAACTACAATTATAGTCCTGCCGCTTTTGTTCAGTTCAACAAACAGGTTCATTATTTCCAGCCCCGTTTTGCTGTCAAGATTTCCTGTTGGCTCATCTGCAAGAATTACATCAGGATTATTGGCTAAAGCCCTTCCAATAGCAACCCTCTGCCTTTCTCCCCCCGAAAGTTCATTCGGAAAATGGTCTTTTCTATGGGAAAGTTTTACATCTCCGAGTATTTTTTCTGCCCTGCTTATTCTCTCATCTCTTGCAACTCCGTGGAATATCATGGGAAGTGCAATATTCTCCAGTGCAGTAAGAGTTGGAATAAGATTAAATGTCTGAAAGACAAATCCCACCTTGCTTCCGCGTATTTGTGCGAGTTCTGATTCGGGCAGCTCGCATATGTTTTGCCCCTCTAAATATATCTCCCCTTTTGTCGGGTAGTCCAGTGCACCTATCATGTTCATCATTGTGCTTTTTCCGGAGCCGCTCGGCCCTATAATCAGAATAAAATCCTTTTTTTTCACAGAAACACTAACTTCATCAAGCGCCTTTATGGTGCTGCTTCCCATTTGATAATGCCTTCCGACATTTTTCAGTGTTATTATATCTTCTTCCATTTTCATTAAGCAAGTTTCCAATACACAATCTGTTTTTAAAGTTAATTGAACTGGATAGCAATCTTTAAAAAGCAAAATGGAGAGATAATACTATGATAATTCCAGTTCGTTGCTTTAGTTGCGGGAAGCCAATAGGACATTTGTGGGAGGAATATAAGAAACGAGTAGAAGCAGGAGAAAATTCCAAGAAGATACTGGATGAACTAGGGCTTGAAAGACCATGCTGTAGGGCTATGTTTCTCGGGCATACTGATTTGATTGAATTGGTTGGAAAATTCAAGAAGAGTTAATTCTTAAATCATATAAATTCTTTTAAATCTGCATAAAATTAAATCTTAATGTTCATTTTAATTTGTTTAGACAGGGATGGCGTAATAAACAAGGATGAAAATTATTATCTTGGTTCATCCCCTGACTGGAAAAAACAAGTAGAAATTCTTCCAGGAGTTGCAGAAGGGATAAGAAAATTAAACTCTGTTTCAAATCTTGAAGTTTTTATCTTAACAAATCAGTCAGGAATTGCTCTTACAGATTTTCCTTTACTGACAGAAGAAAGAGCACAGGAGGTTAATGATTATATCATACGGCTTTTACAGGCACAAGGAGCCAGGATAAGAGGGGGCTTTATCTGTCCTTTTTTAGATGAAAGATACTCTGCTATAGAAAGAAAAGCAGGACATGTGATAAATATGGAATATTTCAGAAAAAATCCAGAAGATTTGAAGCCACGCACAGGAATGATTAAAAAATCTGCAGCAGTTCTTGGAAAAAGTTTAGAAGAGTGCAGAGTTTTCTTTATTGGCGACAGAGCTTCAGATGTTCAGACAGGACTAAATGCGAATGGATATGGAATATTAATACCCGGCTTCAAGACCTTTGAGTTAGCGGATTTGGAGAAAGTCAAAGCAATGAAGAGAAAAAAAGGAGAAAGAGTTTACATTGCAGGAGATTTTTTGGACGCAGGGAATTATGTTCTGTCAAATAAAAGTTAATTTCTAATTTTCCACCTCATTAAATTCCCGCAATTTTTGCATTCAGTTGTTTTTATCCCTTTTTTTATGCTTTTAATTTTTAAATCAGGACTATAACACTTTTTGCAAAATTTTTTTCTCAATGCTCCAAGTTTGATGCTGTGCCTCATCGCAGTCCTTTTTATTTTCCTGATTTCTTTCGGAGTTTTGTTTTTTATATCCGAAAAGAATTTTTCAATCTCCTTTTCTGCTTCTGTTTTTGAGAGTTTTTTCATTATTAGATTAAGAATTAGGATTATAAAAAATTATAGTTGCGAACAATGTTCTATTGCAGCAGCAGTTTTATCTTTGGCTTGATAAATTCCTCTGCCAACAATACCATGGAATCTTTTTCCTGCAGCTTTTCCTGCAGCAGAAATATTTCCTCCCTGTTCAATTAATCCAGGGGCATAATAATCTGCTTCTCCAACTATAGGTTCAACAACACTTCTAATCTGTTCTATAACCTCTGGTTTGTTTCTGGGAACAACAAAATTATCTACCCCAATTTTTGCAGCAATCTCGTACATCTTCAACGCCCCTTCATCAGTTATCCACCCCCCCTCACTTGTAGTATAACTTTGGTGAGTCATTCTTCCATCAACAATGACCTTTAGTTCATTATCTAAAGCATGATATATCCAAGCTCTTTCTGTTTCAGGTCCTGCTTGAGGAAATAAAATTACTGCATCAACTCCAGCTTTTTTGCAAACTCTTGCAAAATTCTTTCCAGTGTCAGGAATATCTGTTCCTGCTTTTTGGTGATCAAGAATAATTGGTTTATCTGTATATTTCCTTGCAACTTCAACTATTCTTTGCAATCCGTATCCATAACCTAATTCAAAACCAACTTTATATCCTCCAACCCCTTCAACATCAGTAGTATCTCTAACTATACTTTCAAATTCTTCCAGAGTTTCAACATCACAAGCGGGAATTACACTTCTTTCTCTTCCCATAATTCTTTGATTTAAGGTCTGCATTCCAAATTTAGCCTCATTTGTTCCGTAAACCCGCAAATAGTTAGCCAATCTTTCCACTCTTCTTCTTATTACAGAACTATTTTCCGTGTCACTCTCTGCTTGTTCTATCAGATAATCCAGAACATCTTTAGCATTTACTGCAGAGATAACTTTTGTCCCAGTATCTTTTTCATATCTTTCTATTGCACTTATCCCTGTTGCATCTGTCAATACTTCCTGTCTGTCTAAAGCAATAGCAAGTAGAGGATAATCAAAACTCCCAAGACTTTTCAAAGTTTCTCTTGCTTCATATTTGGCATCTCCTGTTGTAAACACATCATCTAATTGTCCGATTGCTTGTCCTGGTTTGGGGATTCTTCCAACAACTAATTTAGTTAAATCCATTTTACCTGTTGCTTCTCCATATTCTTTTGGAACTTTTCTTGTGAAAAACCAACCTACATTATGCCCCCTTTCCCCCATTTTTGCTGCAACAGGCCCAACAAGACCAACACCTTTTTCAGGAATTCCATATAATGTATCTAATTGGACTCCAGAATTGATTATGGCTTGAGCATAAGCATCAGCTAATGCGCTTAGTGTTACACCATCGTTAAAATCTCCAATATTCAAAAACCAAGGAGAAAGTCTTTTACTTTTCAAACTTCTGTCATCATTAGGATTTTCAAAAATTCCTAACCCATTAGCAAGTAAAAACCTGATAAACTCTCTTTTATATTCCTGCATTTTCTATCTAATATTTATATACAAAAAATTCCTTTTTAAAGAAATCTGTGTTTTGATATATACATATATAAAAAATTCAAAGAAGAAAAAACTTACCTCTGAATTTGGAAATTTTTAACTTCTCTTTTGACAAAGAGAAGACGACTTGATGATTTTGCGTCATTTCTGGCACTATTTCACCAACATAGGAAGCTTGACTTCTGTGTTCGGAATGGGAACAGGTATTTCCAACCTATTATGGCCGTCTTCAGAATTTGACAGAAATAAGAGTTTTTAAAGATTGCTGTTTATTTTTATTTATGCAATATCTTTTTATATTCGGGAGAGATTCTGCCCTCTCTTTTGGAGAATTAATCTCATATTTTAAAAAAGAGAACATAGAAAATAAACTTGTAGATTTCAATGAATCAGGTGCTGTCTTTGAAATAAAAAATTTTGATTTAAGGAGGATAAAAGAATTTGGCGGGATTGTAAAAATAGCGAAAGTAGAACTTATTTTTGAAAATCTGAATGATTTGAACTTTGATGAACTTGGAATTTTGGATTATTTTCCTGAAAAATTTGCCTATGGAATAAATTTCTTCGGGAATTTTAATCGCGGAGAATTAAGTGAATTATTTAAAAAATACTTCAAGAAAAGAAGATTCAAATATCTGGAATTAAAAGGGCAGGAAATAAACTCCGGCATTCTGATTTCTCCCACAGATGTAATAAAGAAAAAACTTATAGAAAGCCAGAGCGACTTTGTTTTTTTCGGTGCAAAGAAAAAATATTTTGCAAGAACAATAGCTGTCTCCAATGTTCTCGAAACCGAAAAAAGAGATTTAAGCAGGCCATCTAAGAACCCCCTTGAAGCCATTTCCATACGCTTGGCAAAAATCCTGATTAATCTGGCTCAAATCAGGAAAGGAGAAATTTTATTAGACCCTTTTTGCGGAATAGGAACTATTCTGCAGGAAGCATATATCCAGAAAATTGATTTCAGGGGTGTTGATATCAGCAAAGAGAGAGTAAAGGATGCAATAATAAATTTAAAATCAATAGGAGCAAATCCGGAGAAAAAGATAATTTCAGGAAATTCCGCTTGTTTGAGCAGATATTTTAAAGAGAATAGCATAGACGGAATTGCTACAGAGCCATATCTCGGCCCATTAATCAAAAAAGTGCTAAGTCCTGAAGAGGCAAGAATTAACATGAAAGAATTGGAGCAACTATATCAAAACTTTTTTTTAGAAGCAGCGAAAATTTTAAAGAAGGAAAGCATAATGGCAGTTGTATTGCCCTATTTCAAAACTAAAAGCGAAAAAGTTTTCCTGAATATGGGCAGGATTCTCCCAAACTCCTTAAAGATTTATAATCCGTTAGATGGAATAACTGAAAAAGGTTTTCCGCTGGAATATGAAGAGAGAAAAATCGGAAGAATAATTTATATATTCAAAAAAGAGAAATAAATTAATTCGGCGGGAATGCCAGATGTCGCCAATATCCTTTGGCTCGTCTATCATTCCCAATACTTGAAGCGGGAATGCCAGAGTGGTCAAATGGGACAGATTAAGGCTCTGTTGGCTTAGTGCCTACGAAGGTTCAAATCCTTCTTCCCGCACTTGAACAAAGTGAAAGTGCGTGAGGGAACATAGTGAACTCCCGCATAAAAGGATTTGAACTGTATGTTGATTTTCATCAAGGTGCAGAAAGAAAATCGCTTCGGGATGCAAAACCGCGAGGTTTTGAATTCAAATCCTTCTTCCCGCATTTTACAAAAAACTAACCACTCCTTTTTGAATAACCAACACTCCGAAAATAACTCCAAGAAGCACAGGAACATTTGCAAAAGAGGAGATTATCAGGATAATTCCAGAGGAAATATCTATCCAGCCCGCAAAATCCTTAAGCATGCCTAAAAACGACTTGGCAATCAGGACAATTCCGAAAAAAATCAGCATCCCTTTTGGAATATTTATCAACCCGCTTAATACAAGAATTGCCCCGGCAATTAAGTCAACAGCCCCAAGCCCTTTAACCAGCATGTTTTTTAAACTAAAACTCTGTTTAAAAATATATCACAATAAGAGTTATGTGATTTCTCATTCGGAGGCAATTTAAGAAATCGCTTTTCAGTGCAGAGAGGAAAAATGTGTGCGAGCAACTTCACGAGTTTCCGTGTAGCCAAATTTGAGTGAGGTTGTGAGTTGAGAAAACCGCAGGTTGTCTTCAAGCCCTTGTAGCTCAATTTGGATAGAGCGACACCCCCCTAAGGTGTAGGTTGCAGGTTCAAATCCTGTCAAGGGCGTATAAGACAGAATTTGAACTATATGATAACTTTCATCAAGATGTAGAAAGAAAGTTGCGTCGGGATGCAAAACCGCGAGGTTTTGAATTCAAATCCTATCAAGGGCGTATAAAAAGGATTTGAACTAAGGGATAATATATTCTTCATCACTTAAAACTTTAAAAAGAAAAACTATATTGTTTTTCCATGCTCCAAGAGGATACGAAAAATCATTTCTTATTTAAGCCAGGGAAAAATCCAACAAAAGAGCAATTGGAATACCTGATGAGAGAGCCATTTATGAGAAAACTTAAAACTATCGGGCAGATGAAAGAAATAAGAGACGCAATGCAAAAAGAAGGAAAAACTCTTGTGTGGACATCAGGGTGTTTTGATTTGGGGCATTGGGGGCATCTAAGGTATTTTTCCTGCGGAAAAGCATACGGAGATTATCTTCTTGTGGCAATAAACAGCGATGATTCAGTCCAACGATTAAAAGGACCCCAAAGACCTATAATGGACTGGATTGCCCGCGTGGAAGCAATATCACACATAGAATCTGTTGACTTTATTCTTATTTTCGAAAGTGATTCTCCGTTAAAAGAGCTGGAGATTATTAAGCCTGATGTTTATCTAAAAGGAAATGATTATACTCTGGATACGATTAATCAGGATGAAAGAAGAATAGTTGAAAGTTACGGGGGAAAAATAGAAATAACTCCGACATCTGTTGACTCAACAACGAAAATTCTTCAGAGAATGGTGAACTATTTTATGACATTATATAACCCTGAAACAAAAGAGTTTGAACTTAAGAAGGGAGGATATATTTAATATTACCGATACCTGCCAATAAGATTTTAAATAAAAAAATTCAATATTTCTTATGAAACTTGGAAATTTTGTCAGATACGAGCATTTTGTCCTTATCGGGGTTGTTATGAGCATAGGAACTCTGATAAAACTTCTGGGATTTTATGATTTTTCCTCTGACTGGTTCTGGTTTTTAGCAGGAGTTGGGCTGGCTGTTGAGGGAGCAATATCCTTAATAAAGCAAAGAAGATTTGACAGGAAATATAAAATTGTTGAAAGAGAAGAAAATAAAAAATGACTTTTGTCATATAGAAAACCTTTAAAATCATATTCAACCTTTTACTATTTGCTGGCGCCGATAGTTCAGTGGCAGAATCTCTGCCTTCCAAACTGATAATAATTTGAAGAAAGCAGATGACTCGGGTTCGAATCCCGATCGGCGCATTTTAACATGGACGAAAAAACAGAACAAAGAACAGAAACTTCAAAGCAGAAATTTTCAGAGAGATTCATAAAATTTCATGACAAGAATTATAAGTTGTTACTGTTCATTCCTGTAATTCTTTTTGTGTTCTGCTTTGCTTACATGTTTAATTTTTATCAGAAAAATAGTGATTTCATATACAGGGACATCTCCCTTACAGGAGGAACTTCTGTGACTATCAGCGAACAGATAGATATTGATGATTTGAGAAAGGCAGTTTCAGGAAAACTTGAAAGCGTTGACATCAGGGAAATTTCCGACCTGGTAACAAGAGAGCAGATAGCAGTTATAGTTGAAACCAAAGCAGATAAATCACAAACCCAAAAAGTTCTTGAGGACTATTTAGGTTATCCCTTGGTTGAAGGTGAAAACAGCAATTTTGAATTTACTGGCTCTGTATTAGGCGAGGATTTCTATAAGCAGCTTTTGATTGCAATCCTAATCGCTTTTTGTCTTATGGCAATAGTTGTGTTCATACAATTCAAAACTCTCGTTCCTTCATTGGCAGTAATTGGATGTGCATTTGCAGATATTTTTATGACTCTTGTTGCAGTTAACATCCTTGGGATATCTGTTTCAACAGCAGGGATTGTTGCCTTTCTGATGATTATAGGATACAGCGTTGATACAGACATACTTCTCACTACAAAAGCTCTTAAAAGAGACGAAGGAAGTTTAAACAGGAGAATTTTTGATTCCTTCAAAACCGGAATTGCCATGACCCTGACTTCTCTGTTTGCAGTTTTAATTGCTTTGATTATTGTCGGTCCTTTTTCCCAGATACTCTCCCAGATTTTTACAATAATGTCCATAGGTTTGGGATTTGATATTTTCAATACCTGGGTGACTAATGTTTCAGTAATTAAATGGTATGCTTCCAGAAAAAAGAAAAATGTTTAAATTAACCTGGAAAATATGGCTTTGGATAATTGTCCTGATTTTGGCTTTAATATCAATTTTTATAACTCCCAATTTCCTGCAGAAAGGAGTTGTGATTTCAGAAGTTGAAAAAAATTCTACTGCATTTGAGCAGGGCTTGAGACAAGGGCAGGTAATTTCAGAAGTTGACGGAAATAAAATAGAAAATGCCGGGGATTTTTCAAAAATAATAAGCGAAAAATTCAGTTTGAATGAATCAGTGAAACTAACAATAAAAACCCAGCAGGGAGAACATGTATTATATTCTAATCTTCCTCCGGAAATAACTGTTTCAAATATTCCCAAAACAAATCTCAAAACCGGATTGGATTTGTCAGGAGGAGCAAGAGCATTGGTAAAGGCGAAAGATGAAAAACTGACTCATTCCCAGATTAATGATTTAGTAAATATAATAAGCAACAGATTCAATGTCTATGGAATATCTGATATAACTGTTAAGTCGGTTTCAGATTTGTCAGGAAATTACTTCATGCTGGTTGAAATAGCAGGAGCAACTCCAAGGGATTTGCAGGAGTTGATTTCCCAGCAGGGAAAATTTGAGGCAAAAATAGGAAATGAAACCGTTTTTATTGGTGGAGAGAGGGACATCACCTCTGTTGCAAAATCCGGGCAGGATGCAGGGATATACTCATGCAGTCAGCCCCAGTCCGCAGGAGATTACTTTTGCAATTTCAGATTTACAATTTATTTAAGCGAAGATGCCGCAAAAAGGCACGCAGAAATTACCAGAGATTTGGAGGCAAATTATTCAACTCCTGAAGGAAATTACCTTTCCCAGAAACTTGATTTGTACCTGGATGATAAACTTGTAGACAGCCTTTTAATCAGCGAGGGGCTAAAGGGAAGAATAACAACCCAGGTTCAGATATCGGGTTCTGGTTCAGGAGCAGAAAAATCAGATGCCATTAAGGATGCAGAAGCAAAAATGAAGCATCTCCAGACAATCCTGATTACCGGAAGCTTGCCATTCAATCTTGAAATCGTAAAATTAGACACAATATCCCCGAAATTAGGGGACAGGTTCACTAAATACATTCTTATAGCAGCAATTGCAGCACTTTTTTCTGTGGCAACAATCATTTTCATAAAATATCGCAGGTTAAAGTTAGTTTTTCCTCCCTTGTTGATATGTACTTCAGAGATAATAATAATTCTCGGGGTATCTGCGATTATCAGGCAGGACCTGGACCTTTCTGGAATAGCAGGAATACTTGCGGCAATAGGCACAGGAATTGATGACCAGATAGTAATGTTAGATGAAGCAGAGAGGAAAGAGAGTTTGACTGTAAAACAAAGGATAAAAAGGGCTTTTGGAATAGTTCTCGGAGCTTATTTCACTTCTGCTGTTTCATTATTGCCCCTATTATGGGCTGGTGCAGGATTATTGAAAGGATTTGCAGTCATGACTTTAATAGGCATAACCTTCGGAGTTTTAATTACACGCCCCGCTTTTGCAGACATAATAAAAAAGATAGAGGAAAAGAATGCTTCCGCATGAACATTTAATAATCGGGGTAATTTTTTCCGCAATAATTTTTTTCATTTTTCCTTCAATAGGAGCTGTGGAAATACTGCTAATAATTCTCTCAACAACTTTAATTGATGTGGACCATTATATTTACTATGCTGTTAAAAAAAGGGATTTAAACTTAATCAGGGCTTATAAGTGGTATCAGTCAAACCGGGCTAAAACGCACCATTTGTCCAGAAAAGAGAAGAGCAAAATTTATTTGGGATTTCATTTTTTCCATGGGATAGAAATATTAATAATAATTTATTTATTATACCATTATATTCATCAGATTTTCCTTTATGTTTTAATAGGGTATTCTTTGCATTTTTTCGCAGATATTTTTGTTGAAGTTGTTGGGTGTGGAAAAACGCACAAAATTTCTGTTATTTACAGCTTCTTAAGAGGAAGGAAACTAAAATTTATTGACGATATTGAACTGCCTTTTAGAATATAAATATTTAAAAAAAACTTTTGTATCTCTTTTCAATGAAAGCAATAATCCTTGCTGCAGGTTTTGCAACTCGGTTATACCCCTTAACATTGAACAAATCCAAATCTCTTTTAGAAATAAGAGGTAAACGTATAATAGATTATATCATAGAAAAGATAGAAGAGATAAAGGATATAGATGAGATTATCATAATAACAAATAATAATTTTTATCCGGATTTTATTAATTGGAAAAAGGACAGAAAAATTTTGACAATACTTAATGATGGTGTTTCCGAATTAAAAGAGAAATTGGGAGCCATAGGCGATTTATTATTTGCGATAAATGAAAAAAAGATAGATGATGATTTTTTTTTGATTTCGGGGGATAATCTTTTTGATTATTCCTTAAAAGAACCCCATGAACTTTTTAAGAAAGAAGGAAAAGATTTATCTTTATTTTATGATGTAAAAAATTTTGAAGAAGCAAAACGATTTGGAGTCGTTTTAATTAAAGGTAACATAATAATTGATTTTGAAGAAAAACCGCAAAATCCAAAATCCACTCTTTGTTCATCAAGCACATATTTTTTTAAAAAATCCAGTATTCCATTAATAAAAGAATTTGCAGGCAAAGGAGTTGCAGATCAGCCTGGTTTATTTTTGCAGTATCTCTATAAAGAAGTTCCAATTTATGCATATATTGCAAGTGGAAAATGGTTGGATGTAGGAACTAAAGAATCCTTTGAGAGGGCTCAGAAAGAATTTTAAGTTTTCTTCAAATCCAAATCAAAACATTCTAATTTTAATTCTTCTTCTAAAACTCTTCTCGCTTTTTCTCTGTCTTCTCTTGATTTGCAGACTAATTGTGCGGTTCCGTCCCCGCCACTTCCAATACCTTTACCGCCATGTATATAACCCCGTATCTTTGGAAAACTTAAAATATGATGTAATTTTGGCGCTGTTAATTCAGAACAAGAAGAAGCAAGATAATTATCAAAATTTTCTTGTGCAACTTTCATCGTAGCTCCAAGATAGTCAGGAGACCCCCCCTCCAAAGCTTTTCTCGCTTCGCGAATCATTACCGGATTCACTTGATTAAAATATACATGTTTTCTTTTTTCTTCATCTGTTATTGGAAATGGAAATCCTCTGCTCAAATCAGCAAGAATTTTTCTTGTATCTTTCTTTGATTTTAAATCTACAATCAATAAATAAAAATCTCTTCCAATTTTTAATTCTTTAACATCTGATCCGTCACCATTAAAAGTCATTAGAATTGGCTTATCATAAGCACAAGCTTGGTCCATTCGTCCGCATCTTGAAGGCGTAGTTACTTCTCCTAAATATGCAAGTTCCATTATTCTCCTTAGTGTCCATTTTAAATAAAAAACCTCATTGAATGCCTTTGCTGTTAGCACACAAGCAGAAGCAGAACTTGAAAGTCCTTTTTTTACAGGCAAATCTGTTTTTTGGTTATTTATTTCTATTCCTCTATTATTGTGGTTATGGTAATTAGTAACAATTTCATGAGCAACTCCTGCCACATAACTAAAGATCCCTCCTTCTTCAGCAATTTTTAATAATTCTTTATCATCTAATTGGGTTTCTAATGTTTCTCCAAATGGTTTGGATATAAAGCGGAAAATTGGTTTGTCCAATTTAGTAACCCTTGCATAATTTCCTTGATTTGTCGGGGCAACAATTGCATACCCTTTTTCAATGTCAGAATTTTGTCTTCTATGCCCTCCTGCCCAATCAGAATGTTCACCAAAGAGGCATAATCTCCCTGGAACAAAAAGCTCTGTCTCTTTTTCCCGCATTAAAGTGAATTAAAATATCTATTTATAAAGATTATTGTGTTAGAATGAGAATTGAATTAATTTGCACAAAAAATAAAAACTCAAATTGGCTTGTGAATTAATGCAGGTATTAAATAAGGCAATTTTTTTTATAAAAAGAAATTGGATAATCATATTCCTTTTAACATTATTGACACTGATAACTTTATTAACAGGGTATGAGGGTTCAACAGATGTAGGAGATTATTCAGATGTAGCAAAGTATTTTTCTGGGGATTATGCAGCTAAAATCAGGTCTTCTCATTCTTATTTCTATGGATTTCTTGTTTCGCCTTTAATTGCGTTATTTGGGAGTTTCATTGTTTTTAAAATATTAAGTTTGATATTCCTATTACTGATAGTGTACTCGGTTTATTTGATTACTGGAAAAAATAAAAAAACATTTTGGCTTATGATTTTCTCCCCGATTATTTGGTATATGGTTCCATGGGTAAATTCTATTCAGTTGTCTGCCTTATTATTCTTATGGGCATATATTTTTGTTAAGAAATATGACAAAACAGAAAAATTTAAATTCCTGATTTTATCCGGGATTCTGGTAGGTTTATCATGGGCTTTTTGGGACGCGATATTATTCTTTTCTGTAATTTTTGCAATATCTTTTTTGTATAATAAAAAGTTTTACCATTTCATTCTTTTCTTCATTTTTTTGCTTGTTGGACTTTTACCCAAATTAATTTTAGACCATCTCTTATTTAATTTTGTATTTATGGGGATATTAAGATATTTGTCAGGAATAGTTACGGCAGTTTTTTTTCAGGGAATTTACGGAAATATGGGTTCGTCATATAGTTTTGCAACTTTTTTGGCGATTCTGGCCTTTTTACCAATTTTTAGCTATAAATTGTTCTCAAGAGAAAATTGGAGAACCAATAAAAAACCAATAATATTTCTTTTTCTAGTTTTTTTGGTTATCTTAAAAAATCCGCAGCTTCGTTATCTTTTATTCTTAACACCAATTATCATCACGGAATTGGCTCCAAAACTTACAGAACGTCAATTCAAAAAACAATTAGCAGTTTTTTCAGTAATAACAATCTTAGTAACAATTCCTTATATTATCCAGATAAACAATTCAACAAATGCCGAAGAATTCTCTTCCCTTTTGTCAAATTTTAATAGTATAAAAATCTCTGAAAGTCAGAGGGTTCTTATTGAACAGGATTTAGAAAATATAACTAATGAATTCCAAAACAAGGTGTTTATTGTTGGAAATGAAGATGATGATTATCAAAAACTCGCCCATATATACTGGGGAGAAAAAGTTAAAGAATTTGTAAGTATCCAGGATTACAGATTATTCTTGAATAATCAGACTGTTTTGTTTGAGAAAGAATTTATGCCAATCCCGAATATCAGAGATAGAAGGCAGATTTGGCTTGCTGGGGGAATTAATAAAAATAAAAATGATGATACAAATTATACAGGGATAAATTTTGGGATAGGCATGAATGAACCGATAAACCTTGAAGATTTTTCAGTTGTTAAGAAATATAATATTTTATATCTGTCAGAGAGATCAGGATAAAAATCAATGCCTTCTAAAAAAATAATCTATGTTTTCACATATATAATTAATTTTTTCTTCTGTCAGTCCTGGATAAACCCCGATAAAAAAGGTATTTTCTAGCACCAGGTCTGTATTTTTTAATTCCCCAACGACTCTTCTCTTTATATTTAAGAATCCCGGTTGTTTTAGTATATTTCCCCCGAATAACATCCTGGTTTCAATATTTTTGTTTTCTAAAAATTCTACCATGTCCCTTCTGCCAAATCCTGCGTCTTCTCTTACAGTAATAGGAAATGCAAACCAAGACGGTTCTGATTTGTCATAACATCGTGGGAGAATTACCCTGTCTTCATATTTTTTTAAATATTCATACAATCTTTTAAAATTTTCCTTCCTTTTTTTATCAAATTCCGGAAGTTTTTTCAGTTGTTCTATCCCAATAGCACATTGCAAATCAAGGGGTTTGAGATTATATCCAATATTGCTATATACATACTTATGGTCATATCCTTCAGGAAGACTTGGAAATTTATGTCCAAACCTTTTTCCGCAGGCTCCGTCTGGGTTTTTCTCTCCTGTTGCACAAAAACAATCTCTGCCCCAGTCTCTTAAAGATAAAGCAGCACGTGCAATTTTTGAATTATTTGTGGCCAAAGCCCCCCCTTCCCCCATGGTAATATGGTGAGGAGCATAAAAACTGTGGGTAGAAATATCTCCAAATGTCCCGACTAATTTTCCGTTATACTTGGAACCTAAAGCATCGCAGGTATCCTCAATAACATAAAGTTTATTTTTCTTTGCAATTTTTATTACTTCGTCCATATTTGCAGGATTACCCAATGTATGTGCGAAAAATACCGCTTTGGTTCTATCGCTTATCGCTTCTTCAATTTTTGAGGTGTCAATATTATATGTTTCTAATTCAATATCAACAAAAACAGGGATTAACCTATTCTGTATAATTGACGCAACTGTTGTTGGAAATGCTGCTGCTATAGTTACGACTTCATCTCCTTCTTTCATAGGGTTATCCACTGTGGGGGAGCATAATGCGCTTATTGCAAGTAAATTTGCTGAACTTCCTGAATTGCAAAGAATTACTTTTTCTAAACCCAGATATTCAGAGAACCTCTTTTCAAACCCCTTCCCCTTTTCTCCAAGAGTGAGAAAAAAATCCAAAGAGCAATCCACAAGTGCTTGCATTTCTCTTTCATCAAAGACTCTGCCAGAATAATGTACTCTGCTTTTCCCAGGAATAAATCTTTCTCCTTCTTTTCTCAAATAATAGATTTCTTCAACTCTTTCTGAAATTTCTTTTCTTAATTGTTTTTCTCTTTCTTCCATTTTATCAAAGATTTCCTTCAATATTCTCTATTATTTCAGGCAGTTTATCCAAATTATACAACTTCCATGCAATATCTTTTTTAGTTTCAAAGTCATTTGCATCATTTACTATTCCTATAAAGGTCACATTTAATTGCTTTGCGCATTCATAATCTGATTTTCCATCCCCGATAAAAACCGCATTTTTAGGATTAAATTTATGTCTTCTTGCCATTTTTTTTAAGGTTTCAGGCTTGTTATAATCCTTGTCTTCTGCTCCATAAACTGCTTTAAAATATCCCCTTAAGTTTCTTGCATCAACAACCCCGTTTATGCTTTCCTGGGCAGTAGATGTTAAAATAAAAAGAGGATATTTTTGTGATAACTGTTCAAGAGCTCGTTTTGCCCCCTTTATCCCCTCTGCATTAGATGTTTCCTCTTCTGTTAGTTCTTGGTATCTTTTAATATATTTTTTCTTTTCAATTTTTAAATCATTAAATTGCATTAAACCTCTTTTTCTTAATTTCTTTAAAATATCTTCAATTATTCCATAACGTGTCTTTTCAGGGTTTTCCTTAATAGATTCTTCTACAAAATCTTTGGAATTTTTAATACTAGAAAAGACTTTAAAATATGCACCCCTCTTTATCCTGTTGGAATCTACAATAACACCATCAAAATCAAAAATTATTGCCTCTATCATTTTGCTTGCCATTTAGGGAGCATTTTTTGCTGAGGATCAATAACCAATTCACAAAAGACAGGTCCCGGGCAGTTTAATATGTCCCCTACTTTATATAAGTCATTTCCATCTCTTATTCTTTCATATTTAACTCCCCATCCTCTGATTAGATTTTCCCATTCAGGAAAACTTACTCCTGATTGGGTATCAGCAGCAAAAACTTTTCCGAAATAATTTCTCATGGTATTTCTTATGGAGTAATAACCGCCGTTATTAAACAAAAATATTTTTAAAGGAAGATTATGGTGCTTCATGGTTTGCAATTCCTGAATGTTCATCATTATTGAGCCATCTCCTTCCATGCAAATCACTGGCTTTTTCTGATTTGCAGCACAAGCCCCGATTGCCATTGGAAGGCCTTTTCCCATTTCTCCAAAAGCAGTATTTGTTATCAACCTCTGCCCTTTTCTCAATCTTATGGCTTGGTGAGTTGCTTCGCATGCCATCCCGTTTGTCGTAATAATTGGAAAATCACATTTACCATTTAATCCTTCCTGAAAAAATTCGTAGATATCTATGTAATCCCTCTTGCTTTCATAATTAATTGGTTTTGTCTTAACCTCCCACCTGTTTAATCTAATGTCTTCCTCTGAAAGACTTTCTAAAAACTCTTTTGCATCTGCTGCTATTGCTATGTTTGGTTTAAAATTAATTTTATCTAACTCTGCTTCATCAATATCCACCATAATTTTTTCAGCATCTTTGGCAAAATTTCCATAATTAAAAGAAGTTTGTCTTATCTGCATCCTTGTCCCAAGAACAAGCAATAAATCGCAGTTATCTGCTGCATAATTGGCTGTTTCTGTTCCGGTCATCCCCTGCCTTCCAAGATAATAAGGATAATTTTCATTTACTAAGTCATCTCCACTCATGGCTGAAACAACATTAATCTTAGTTTTTTCAAGAAATTTCCATAATAAGTCATATGCTCCTGCTTGCCTTACACCTTGTCCAACAAGCATCAGTGGTCTTTTGGCTTTGTTTAATACACTAACAATTTCTTCAAGTTGCAGAGGAACTTTCTTTCTTTCTGGAATCAAGTAACCTTCTAAATTTTTTTCATCAATCTCCGCACTTTGAACATCCAAGGGAATATCAATCCAAACAGGCCCGGGTTTGCCTTCTTTAGCCAAATAAATAGCTTTCTCAAGATGATATTTTATTTTATCGGGGTTCATCACACTAACCACATATTTTGTTATCGGCCTTACAACATCAGCAATATTAAGCTCTTGAGGAGCAATTTGTCTTAAACCTCTTTTTTTATCTTCTTCTTTTAGCATAATTTCTGTTCTTACTTGTCCGGAAATTGTCATTGTTGGAATACCATCGACCCAAGATGCAGCAACACCAGTTATAGCATTTGTCCCTCCGGGGCCTGTTGTAACGCAGGCAACACCAATATCATTTTTCAGTCTGGCATATCCTTCTGCAGCCAAAACACATGCCTGTTCATGGTGACAGCAATAGCTATTCAGTCCCGACCTTCCGATAGAATCTGCGATGTGCATAACTCCGCCCCCGGAAACCAAAAAAATACTATCAGTTTTTTCTTCAAGAAAACTCATTACATAATCGCTAAGTTTCATAACAAATCAGATTTATTTGTGTATATTTAAATATTATTATGCTATTGTATCACTTTATCCATGAAACTTGGTTTTTCTATAAAATCTTCGCTAGAAAACACTTCATCATAAGGAACCGGAACTGGTTTGCCGTATATTCTGTCAACTACATGTTTTTTAATAAAACTCCTGTCTTCTGCTATAAGGCAGGTATCGCGATATTCCCCGAAATGTTTTATTCTTAATCCTCTTTCGACAATATCTTTCAATGGCTCTTCAAAAAAATTACCAAGTGAGACATGGATATACGGGCATGGCATTATATCTCCATACTTTGTAACAGATATCATCCTCTTAACTGCTATGCAACCAAGGTCAAGTCCATATGAGGGAGTTAGATGCGTAAAAACATTATATTTTTTCTCAAGTTCTCTGACATAATCCATGTCCTTTTTATTTACAAGAACATCAAAATTTCCTTCCCATGCACCAACGGGTTTTGCATAAGTGACAAACACACCAACTCCTTTTCCGTTCAAATATTCCAAAAAATTGATGAACTCCTGCGACCTGACTCTTTGCTTGGTAACCACGGTTTGAACAAGAGTATTTAATCCTGCTTTTAAAGATGCGTCAAGTGCTCTCAAAGCCCAGTCATTTGATTTTCCTTTGCCATGAAAATTCTCTGAAGCATCTGCTGTCAGACTATCAAGACTTAACTGGATTTTATCAATCCCAATGTCTCTCATATGTTTTGCCTTCTTATAATCTAAGAGCCAGCCGTTAGTATCTGAAGTTATGTAGAATTTTTCAGGATCAATTGCTCTTACCAAATCATCAAAATCAGGAAAAACTAACGGCTCACCACCGGTTATGACAAGATGTGCAAGTCCCATTTCATCAGCCTGCTGCGAAAGTTCTCCGACATCTTCAAGTGTAAAATACCTGCCCTCTTTTTTTCCCTGAAATCCTTTTACAGAACAGTGTTCGCATTTAAAATTACAGGTATAATCATACTGGAATTGGATTATGGCAATACTCTCCCCTTTCTCAACTTTCTCTCTAAATCTGGTTATTTTTTCATAAACTCTTGGCTTGTGAGTTTTTAGCCAGTTTCGTTTTTCTGCTTCACTTTGTTTTAATTGTTCCTGTTCTGACATCTTAATAGGATTTTATTCTACTACACTTTTTAAATATTTTGCTATTTTTCTGTTTTTATTTAAAATAATCAATTTTTCTTATTCTTTTCTTCTTCCTTGAGCATTTTTAAAACTGCTCTGTCCACAAAAGACTTCATACTAGGAAAATCAAATCTATTTTCTCCTTTTTTAATTAACTTTTTAATTCTTTCAAGTAACTCTTTATCTACCTTTACTTCTGCCATTTTCTTCTTTTTTTTCTATTTTTTTGTCTTCTTTTTTTTAATTCTCTAACTATTCTTTCTAATCTGCTTTCTTTCTTTTCTAATTTTTCCTCCTTCTTCTTTATCCTCCATAAATAAACAAATACAGCAACAATAATCAATGCAATTATACTGACAGCAATAATAATCTCATAATTTCTAATAACCCTAAACTCTGTATTCCCAGATGCTAAAATCTTTCCTTGATATTTAACATCAACATTAAACAAATAATTGCCAGATTTTACATTATAAGGGACTCTTAAACTTCTGACAAAACTTGCAACTGCCTCAACAGCCAATGTATCACTTCCTTGTGCAAGTTTTGTTTTATTATCCTCCTTGCTTGTGATATAATAATCAACAATAACATCTACTTGTCCTATGTTATTGACATTAAAAACTTCAATCTTAGCAATAACCTCTCTTCC
>Ga0209541_10000532_pt1 | contig 74775 bp, 78 predicted proteins | sample RifCSPlowO2_01_FD_184027 | JGI IMG/M metagenome (GOLD analysis project Ga0209541, IMG submission 184027) | Groundwater microbial communities from Rifle, Colorado - Rifle CSP2_plank lowO2_0.1 (SPAdes) (version 2) | ecosystem: Environmental > Aquatic > Deep subsurface > Groundwater | place...
ATTTTAAGTTACAGTTTGTGGGTAAGGGAAGCGGCACTTGCGCGAGTCCTAGCGGTGGGACGCCCGCCAGTTATACCGACATTACCACCATCACTGCGATTTCTTATAAAGATAATGCAACGCCGGCAGATGGGGCAGTTTTAACTGCGAACGCCAGTGATCCAACTCATAGTAGCGATACTATAGTCGGTCAGAATTATGAAGAAGCGAATAATTTTACCAATGCCCAGGGCGCGATTTTAATTGGGCAGGACGGAAAATGGGATTTTGCGCTTTATGATAATGGAGCTTCAGCTAGCACTGCTTATTGTCTAAGAGCAGTTAGGTCTGACGGGACAGTATTGGACACTTATACGGTTTATCCGCAAATTACAACAGCGGCGGCATCCAGCGACACCACGTCTCCTGCGGCAGTGACTAATTTAGCTGCTAGCACTCCCACTACTTCTTCGTTAGTAGTTTCTTGGACAGCTCCGGGCGATGACGCTAGTACTGGCACCGCCACCACCTATGATCTTCGTTATTCAACCGCCACAATCACAGACGGCAATTTTGCTTCTGCCACTCAAGTTTCAGGCGAACCAACCCCATCTGTGGCAGGATCATCAGAATCCAAAACCGTTACTGGTTTGTCGCAGGGCACCACTTACTACTTTGCTTTAAAAACTAGCGATGAGGTTCCTAATACATCGGCAATTTCTAATATCCCCAATGGCACTACTTCGTCGTCTAGCGATACTACGGCTCCTGCGGCAGTGACTAATTTAGCTGCTAGCACTCCCACTACTTCTTCGTTGGTGGTGTCGTGGACAGCTCCGGGTGATGATAATAATTCTGGTACAGCAACTACATATGATTTGCGATATTCCACTGCTACTATTACCGACGGAAATTTTTCATCAGCTACTCAAGTTTCTGGTGAGCCAACGCCTTCAGTTGCGGGATCATCCGAATCCAAAACCGTAACCGGTTTATCTCAAGGCACCACTTATTATTTTGCGTTGAAAACTTCTGATGAAGCGCCGAATACCTCGGGTATTTCCAATATTCCTAATGGCACCACCTCATCTTCTAGCGACACTACGTCTCCGGCGGCAGTGACTGGTCTTGCTCTTTCTGGCGCCACTGTTTCTTCTATGGTTGTGTCTTGGACAGCTCCGGGTGATGATTCTAGCACCGGCACCGCCACCACCTATGATCTTCGTTATTCAACCGCCACAATCACTGACGGAAATTTTTCTTCCGCCACCGCAGTGTCTGGCGAGCCGACGCCATCAGTAGCTGGTTCTTCGGAATCAATGACAGTCAGTGGATTATCCGAAAACACCACTTATTATTTTGCGTTGAAAACCAGCGATGAGGTGCCGAATACCTCGGATATTTCTAATGTTCCGAGCCTTTCTACTGCTTCTGAGGTTTCTTCGGTCGTAACAATTTCGTCTGGCGGCGGCATTGCTGCGATTAAACCAACTAGCGTTGCTTTTGCGGGATTTGCATATCCTGATAGCCGGTTGAAGTTTTATCGCCGCAGTTTAGTAGACACCGCTACTCGTAATACTTATATCTTAGATACTGAAACAGTTGCCGACGCTAATGGAAAATTTTCCAAAAGCTTTATGGCTTTATTACAGGGCGAATATTTTTTTGCGGTTGAGGCGAGAGATAAAGACGGGCGGAGCAGCGGGATTTTGGGATTTACCGCGAATTTATTTTCTAATAATGAATTGCGCGCTGATTCCATTATTGTTCCGCCGACTGTTGGTTTGGCTACTTCGCGGATTAAGAGGGGAGATAAATTAAAATTTTTTGGTTATGCCACGCCGCAGTATTTTATAGAATTAGAAATAGATGGCATATTAAAATATTCAGCGCAGGCTGATGCTAATGGTTATTATATTTTGGAAGCGGATACTCGCCGTTTTAGCGCCAAAGATCATTTTGCCAGGGTCTTTCAAGCTGACGTGGCGGGAAATACAAGCGCCACTTCTCCGACTAAAACATTTACGGTTACTTTACTTTCCTATCCACAGTCGGATTTTAATAACGATGGTATAATTAATATAAAGGATTGGAGCATCTTTCTTTTTAATTGGCGTTCATTGAAGGCGGAAGAAAAGAAAATTGCGGATTTGGACGGCAACGGCAAAGCAGATATTAATGATTTCAGCATATTTTTAAAATCAATAAAAGGAAATTAGAAATGAAATTTTTTAAAATAGTATTTTTTATAGGAATTGGAGCATTTCTTTTTACAGCATCTAATACGCTAGCAGCTTCTTTTTATATTGTTCCTGCGGGCCAGAATTTTTCGGTTGGCCAGGAATTTAACGCGGACTTATTTATTGATAGCGAGGGCGTGCCTATTAATGCTGCCCAAGCGATATTAAATTTTTCTTCTTCAGTTTTGCGGGCAGTTTCTGTAGATAATAGCAATTCGGTTTTTAATTTTTGGGTAGAAGATCCGACCATTGTTAATGGGGCGGTTAGTTTTATTGGCGGCACATCTAAAGATGCCAATGATAAAGCATTGCGAATTTTTAGGATAAAGTTTAAAGCTATTGGTTCTGGGACGGCTGATATAACTATTAATGATGGCGTGATCACTGCTAGCGATGGTAAAGGAACAAATGTTTTGTCGGTTGTGAAAGGAGCTAAAATTTTGGTTTCACCGTCATCCGTAAATCCCCAAGAGCCGGCGCGGGTTGTAGAAGAGGCAGTCCAAAAAATAGTTCGGGAGCCGGTTAAGGTTTCTAAATTGCCAGCTTTGCCAAAAGTGAGGGTGCCTTTATATCCGGATTCGGAAAAATGGTACAACTATTCTGGTTCTTTTGCGGCATTTTGGGACATTCCCGACGATGTAATTAAAATTGCTACTTTTATTGATCAAAGCCCCAAAACGATCCCCATCCGCTTTGATACCGAACTTTTTAATGGCGAGAAAATAGGGCCTTTGAAGGAAGGCGTTTGGTATTTACACGTTCGGTTTCAGAATAATATCGGTGCTGGTTCAACTAACCATTATAGAATAGCGATTGATTTGACACCGCCTTTGCCTTTCCTAGTCCAGGCATCCGAGGGTTTAAAGATTGCAGATCAGGATAATTATGTTAAAACTGATAATCCTCAGGTGACATTGCGTTTTGCTGCTAAAGACGGTTTTTCTGGATTGAGCCATTATAATTTAACGATTGATGGCCAAGCTCCGGTTCGGCTTGATATTGGAGAGTACAAATTACCGCTTCAGTCGCCGGGGAATAAGGCAATTGCGGTTCAAGCGGTAGATAACGCTGGGAATATTCAAGAACAGATTTTGAATTTGGAAATTTTGCCTTTGCCGTCCCCAGTAATTACTTATGTTAAACCGGATATTTTCGTTGGTGAGGGAAATCTTTTGGTGAGAGGCACGGCGGATTCGAATTTTATAGTGAAGGTTTCGGTAAAAAAGAAGTCTGGGGAATCAGTTTTTGAATTTCCTGCTGTTGTGGATAAAGATGGCAACTGGGAAGCGGTTTTAGACCATCCTTTGAAGCGCGGCTATCATTTTATTGAAGCTATTGCTCAAGATCAGCGGGGAGCTTTAAGTTTACCGGCAGTTTCAGAATTCTTTAAAGTTAAGGATAAGCCGCTTTTTAGTATCGGCGGAATAGGCATCACTCAATTTTGGTTTTTTGTCGGTTTAATTATTCTTTTAGTTTCTGGATTTTTCTTTGGCTTTTTCTCGCATCATTTTTGGAGACAGCAATTGCATAGAAAAATCACGGTTGCCGAGCGAGATGTATCTACGGTATTTAGTTTAATTTCTAAAGATGTGGATCGAATGCTCCAATATTATGGAGATCAAAGGATTGATGAGAGAGAGGCCGCGGAAATGGAAGCTCTTTTAAAGAAATTGAAGAATGATTTAGAAAGGATGAAAAAATATGTTTCTTCTAATTTAGAAGAATTAGCAGATTAGACTAGGGAAGCAGACTTCATTTATCCACAGGTGCGTACCGACTAAGTATAGAGACTGTGTTATATTAAAAATAATTATTACTACACAACTTGTAGCTCTATGGCCTACAGGACTTCTGAGAGGAAGATTCTAGTAGGCCGTTATTTTTTAAAATTATGAATAATAATAAAAATGATAAAGTAGGGAATTGTCCATTTTGCAGGGGAGTAATATTTAAGGATTTTAAAGTTAATAAAGAAAAAGGAGAAACATCTTTTTTAATGCGTTGTCCGCATTGTCAGAAAGATATTCGCGTCATGGTCGGCGAATTTGATATTAAGGTTAAAAAAATTGATGAATAAAAGTATATTTAATCGTTCCAGAGTTTTAATTATTTCTATATCCATATTTCTTTTAGCGCTGTTAGCGATTATGCTTTATTTACTTTTTTTTATTTTTAAAGATGGTGGCTTTAATTCTAGCGAAAATAGTTTAGAAGCGGCCTATTTTATTGATAATTTTGAGCGTTAGGCGTTAAGATAAGAAGAATGACGCGCCTTCGTATTTTAGAGAAATTTTTTATATCCATCATTTTGTTATCTGCTCTGCCTTCGTTTATAGCAATGCTGGTTGGTTTTTTGATCTATAAAAATTATTTTAATAAAATCAACGGAATTTTAAATGGCACAGCAGTTTTAGAAACAGAGATTTTTCAGGGTTTTTGGGGAACGATGGGCGTTGTTTTATTTTGTATTTGGTTAATAACTGTTATTAGCGCCATGCTGGTCATGTTGCTTTTTTTCAAGCGGGTTTTAAAACCCCTTGAAGACTTGTCCATCATCGCCACCAACATTGCTGGCGGTAATCTCTCTCAGAGAATTCCACATATGAACAATGGCGATGAAATTAGCCGTCTCTACAATGCTTTAAGGAGCATGAATGAGAGCCTGTATGAAGATATTAAAAAATTAAAGCAGGTCAATAAATTGAAATCAGAATTTTTGTCCATTGCCTCTCATCAGTTACGTACGCCGCTGTCCTCCATAAAATGGTTGATTGAGCTTTTGATGGAAACTAATAAATTAGACAAAGATCAGAAAGAAAAATTGCAGGATATTTATAAATCTAATGAACGGCTGATAGAGTTGGTGAACGATCTTTTAAATGCCACGAAATTAGAAACGGGGGATTTTGCCGTTAAGCGCCAGCCGCTTAATTTAGCGGAGTTATTAAGCGGTTGTATAAATTCTTTACGGCCAGTGGCGGACTCGCATAACCAAAAAATAAATTTTATAGTTGAAACCGACATTCAAACGATAAAAGCGGACCTGTTATTATTAAATCAGGCCCTTACTAATATTTTGGATAATGCTTTGGCTTATTCTCCTTATGGTTCAGATGTTTCCGTGACGTTAAAAAGGGACGATAGTCACTATATTGTGGCTATACATAATTTTGGGTCGCCGATATTGGAATCTGACCACGACAAGCTTTTTACTAAATTTTATCGGGGGGCGACTGCAGCTCGTTTGCGTCCAGCGGGCAGCGGTTTAGGTTTATTTATTTCAAAAATGGCGATAGAATCTAACGGAGGATCAATTTGGTTTGAGTCGCCAGCCAAAGACGGCGAGGGTACGACATTTTACATTAGTTTTCCCACGAATAGTTAAGAATTCTTGCGCCAGATTATTCCTATGTTATACTATTGATATTGTGCTATTATTTATAATAATTAACCGTTATGAAAATTTTTATTGTTGAAGACGAAGACATCCTTCTTAAAGTTTTAAAGGAAAAATTTGAGAGAGAATCTTATCAAGTAGCATTGGCTACCGACGGGGAGATGGCTTTTTCGTTGATTCAGAAATTCCAGCCGGATATGATTTTGTTGGATTTACTTTTGCCTAAAAAGAGCGGTTTTGAGGTTTTGGAACAGATTAAAAGTGACCCCGCTTTAAAAACTACTCCGGTAATAGTTTTGTCTAATTTAGGGCAAGACGAGGATATTAAAAAAGCTTTGCAGATGGGCGCGGATGATTATTTAGTCAAAACCCAGCATCCTATTAATGAAGTTTTAGATAGGGTTAAAGAGCGGTTGATGTCTAAGTCCAGATAGTTTATAAAAAATCCCCTCCTTTTACACGTTCGTGTGAAAAGAGGGGGATAACCCTAATCTTTGGGTATTCTATAAGATGGCGGCAAATCGTATATTCTGTATTCGCCTTCTTGATCATTTGACCCGCCTCCGTCGGTATTTCCGGGCGGCCCAATTTCTCCGTCTTCGGTGTTCCGGCCGTTATTCCTTTTAAAAAATACTGGTTGTCCTGAGGCAACCATTGTTTTAGCTTTTTCAATTTGTTCGTGGAGTATCCGCGAATAAGGAAGGATGTGCGCTCTTGGTTCGTTTTCTGAAGGATTATACGATAAGAGCGCCTCGGATCCTTTTGATTTAGTAGGATATCCTGCCCAAACATAGATTAAGCCGGGATTTTGCGTTTTTGGGTCGGGTTCAATAACAACTGCCCAGATAAATACAAATATTTCCGGCGGCGGTTCGGCCGTCGGCCAGCCGCGGTAGCTCTCTAAGGCTTGCCAAATAATAAATCCCAAAACTGAAAAAGCAAGAATAGCGCCGGCTTTAATCCACCATTTTCCTTTTGCGATGTGAATGATAATCCACAGCATCAAGAAGGATAAGAATAAAAAGGCTATTGGAATAACCAAAGTTTTAATTGTCATTTCGGTTGGCTCCTTTTATATTCTGGCTGGAGTTAAAGGACGAGGCAGGGTATTAAAATTACTGGCTGAACCATCGGCTTTTAAAGTAAATCGGAAAGCGGTTTTTTCTTCATCGTCATTCCAGAAAGTCACTTCGTTTTTGAAGATTTCCTGATCATCGCCTATTAACCGGACCAGCTTTATGGTTACTGGAGTCGGTCCCCAATCATTTTTGGCGTACATATGGACATTGATTATATATTCGCCTGGGACGATTCCCCGGATGATGACTCGTTCTTCGTTTTTTTTCACCGCGATTTCATCGCCATCTTCATTAAGGGTGTCATTTTTGGTCCCAAGATCGTCGCGGTCTAGGTGCATCAGGCCTTTTTCTTTAGATTTAAAGAACACTAAATTTCCAGCTGGATCTCGGACATAGGTATCCACATCGTCATCGGACTTGTCGTTCCAATTAACGGTAATTACGAATAAGCCTGCCGACTCAATATTTTTATCCGTTTCTTCTTTCATTTTAGATTTAATAATCAGCATCATAAAAACAAAAACAAATAAGCAGATAAATCCGGCTAAACTGTTCATCATAAGGTCCAAGAAGGAAACCGTGGAATTATTCCTATTCCTTGTCATAACGTCCTCTCTCTCTTTTTTCCGTATCTATTTTATTGCAAAGATTTTGCAGTTGAATAAGAAGCAAGGTGCCGCAGGCAAGCCCGATGCCGGTAGTGACAAACGCCGTTGCCAAATACTTAACAAATAGAGATATTAACTGAGCGGAATTTTCTATATTATCAAATTGGATTTTTGCCACAGTTTCTAGGCCGAGAATCAGGCCGATAATGGTTCCCAACATTCCTAATTCCGCGCAAACCGTTCGGATAAACCAGCCGTGGTCGGCTTTTAACTCTAACCCTCTTAGATTTTTTTGATATCTTTCCGAAGATAAACTATCCCTATTTTCTAACAGTAGATTTAATTTCCAACTAAGATAGCCGCACCAGAAAGTCGTTCCGATAAAAAGAGTTAAAATTACAAAACTTAATTTTGACGCGTCTCTTTCGTTTATCCACCTCAAGCCATTAATTTGAATGGTGATTACTAAACCAGTGAAGATTATAACGGCCATCAAAAACCATCGCAGGAAAAGAGCCCTGAACTTCATTCGTTCTCCTTTATTAAGTTGGAAAAGATCGTTTATAGGATACTCTAGAATTGATCAATTTGGAAGTAGGCGGCTTATTTTTGACAGTGCAGTCTGCTATAGTGCATTTAGTACACTAATAATATTAGAAGGAGACATAATGAACGAAAAAATTGTGGCAGCACAGTGGTACGAGTTATTTAATCGTTATGCCGGTGATTTGTACCCCGGTCGGTATACGCCGGAAAAATGTCGTGAGTTGGCAGAGATGGCTGTAGAAATTAAGCGGTTATCTCAAGAGAAGCAATCGGTTATTGTTGCACATAACTATCTTTATCCGGAATTTCATGAGATTGCGGATTTGATTGGCGATTCTTTAGGATTAAGTTTAGATATCCAAAAAGCTGGCGCAAAACGGGTGGATTTTGAAAGCGTCTTTTTTATGGGCGCGACCGCGAAAATTATTACTGGAGATGCTACGCGGGTTTTTGTTCCTGATAAGTCGCATATCATCGGTTGTTCTTTGGTTTTCGGTACTGACTATGGCTGGCTGGAAAATTGGAAACGAGAAAATCCTGATGGAATTTTAGTCACCTATATCAACAGTGATGCTTATACTAAGTCCATCAGCGATTATATTTCTACTTCTAGGAATACGGATAAAATGATTTTAATGGCGTTGCAACAGTTTCCTGGAAGAAAGATTTTGGTTTTGCCGGATAAATTTTTAGGGCATGTAATGAAAGTTCGGGCTTTGGAGTTGGCAAAACAGGAGGGCTTAGCGATCGATCCCGATTTAATTGAGATTTATAGTGTTCGTAAGGGCGAGTATTGGGCGGCTTGTTATGTTCATGAACAAATAGGGCCGGATGCTTCAGAAATCGCGCTTTTAGAAAATCCTGACGCGGAATTAATGATTCATCCCGAATGCGGTTGTGTTGCTTCTTGTTTGATTAAATTGCAAGAAGGAAAAATTCCCCAGGGCAAAGTCTATTTTCTTTCTACCCAGCAAATGATCGGCCACGCAAAGCGTTCTTCGGCAAAGAGAATTTTAGTGGCAACGGAAAAGGGAATGATTTATCGTTTAAGGCAAGAAGTGCCGGATAAAGAATTTCTTCCAGTTTCTATGCAGGCAGAGTGTCGGTATATGAAAGCGAATACTTTTGAAAAACTTTTAGCTTCTTTACGGGAAGATAAGTTAGAGATTGTGTTTTGTAATGATTGTTGCGATCCAAAAAATTCTTATCAAGACGACAAAGTAATTCATATTCCTAAATCGGTTGCAGGAAAGGCGAAAATTGCTATTGATCGAATGATGGCTATTCAGTAGGTATTTTCTACTGATAAATCCGTAAAGTCGTATGCTGCCACTATCCCGCGGGATAGTGGCAGATTTTAAAAAATGTTCTTATTAATTATTCTTATATTTTATAATGCCTCAAAAGAGTTTTTAAAATAAAATAGTTATTTACAGCGGGGCTTTCAATCCGCCCCATATTGTTCATGCTGTGGCAGTAGAAGCGGCAATGCGGCTTTTTTCGTGCGAGGAGATTTGGATCATGCCGTCAGCGGATCGGCGAGATAAGAAAATTAGCGTTTCTGGGGAACATCGCCTTAAGATGGTTTAATTATTATTCCAAGAGATGTTTCTGAATCCCAAAATTCCTATTCAGTTTTCTAGAATGGAATTAGACCGGACTGTTCTTACCACTACTTTTGATACGTATAAAGAGTTGAAAATGAAATACCCGGAAAAAGAATTTTATTTTTTAATTGGTTCGGATATTGTTGGGGATATTGAAACAAAATGGGAGAATGGCCGAGAGTTAGCGCGTTCAGCTAACTTTTTAGTTTTTAATAGGTATGGCTATAATCGGCCTGAAAATTTATCGGCTAATTTTATTTGTTTAGATAAAAAAATTGTGGGCTTGGATCTTTCTAGTACGTTTATTCGCAGTTTATTATTAAGAGGCCATTCCAGATTGCCCTATTTAACTTCGGCAGTTTCAGAATATATAAAACAGAATAAGTTGTATAATTAAAAGTATGAAGAGCAATAACCGTATTATTTCTGTTGGATTATTTTTTAGGTCTGATAATGATCAGGCTAAAGTTTGGGATAAAAAGATTAGAATTTGGCTTAAAAATAATTATCCTGCTATTAAGATTGGGGATCGTAAGCCTACGGCAGTTTTAGCTCTTGGCGGCGATGGCGCTATTTTGGAGGCGGCACGCAGATATCAACCGAGTAATTCTTTAATTTTAGGATTAAATTTAGGAACCATAGGATTTCTTGCTTCTATTCGCGATCCCAATAAATTTTTATTAGGTATTAATGAATTTTTGCAAGGCAATTATCGTGTTACAGAAAGAATGATGATCGAGGCAGAGATAGTAAGAAAAAGAAAGAAAATTATTGAGTTGACCGCGTTAAATGAAATAATTTTACAGAATTTGATTGGGGTTTCTGAAGTGGAAGTGGTGGTTGGGGGGCATCCAATTCAATATGTGCGGGGAAGCGGAATTTTGGTGGCAACTGCAACTGGCTCAACTGGCTACAATCTTTCTGCGCATGGGCCGATTGTTATGCCGAGTATTAAGTGTTTTATTATAAATGAAATTTTAGATCACAATCTTCCTACGCCGAGCATTGTGGTAGATGCCTCAGAGAAAATTCATTTGAATGTTAAGCATTTTCGCAAGCGTGGCTTGTTCTCTCTAAATAAGAAACCCATAGATATGTTTTTGTCGGCTGATGGCGAAAGCATTGTCCCGCTTTTAGAGAATGATCGGATTGTTATTCGCCGATCAAAGCGTTTAGTAAAATTTGCAGAATTAGAAAGTAATTATTTCTTCAAAAGTTTGCAGGAGAAGTTCGCGTTTAAGTAAAATAGCGCAGTAAAAATAGGCGCGTCGTTTTTTGACAAAAGCTTCCCATAATTATATTCTTATTTATTCACGCAACTTATAGATATGAGAGAAAAACAATCTAATCCAAAGGGACTACAAGTCAGTCGGGCGGCGTTGACTGCAAATCATGGCGACGTTATTTTGCGTTTTGATAAGGTTTCTTTTAATTACGGCATTAAAGTTATTTTGAACGATGTGAGTTTTCCTATTCGGGAAGGAGCAAAAATAACTTTGATGGGACAGAATGGCGCTGGCAAAAGCACGATGTTTGACCTGATTATGTCGGTTCATCAACTCGAAGAAGGCAGTATTCATATTCAGAAAGGTTTAACCATTGCTCAAGCAATGCAGGTGATGCCTCGGGAAAAACTGGGTTTTTCAATTCGGGAATTTTTTCAAAGCGCCTTTTTTAAAAAAGTATATGATATTGATCCGAGAATGGAAGAAGTTTTGGAGATCGTGCATTTGGTTGCGCCTTTTGAGAAAAAAGTTAGCGATCTTTCCGGCGGACAGCAAGCCCGTTTATTATTGGCGTACGCGTTGATTCAAAAGCCGGATATTTTGTTATTAGATGAGCCAACTAATAATTTAGATAAACAGGGGATAGAACACTTAACGAAATTTTTAGTTGAATATAAAAAAACTTGTTTGGTTATTTCTCATGATGCTAAATTTCTAAATGCCTTTACTCATGGCGTTTTATATCTAGATTCGCATACTCATAAGGTAGAGTATTATGTTGGCAATTATTTAGATGTGGTTGCGGAAATATCAGCTAGGATAGAGCGTGAGCGCATGAAAAATGTCCGTTTGGAGCATGAAATTTCTGAACGTAAGGATCAGGCGAACTTTTTTGCCCAAAAAGGCGGCCATATGCGGGATGTGGCAAGAAAGATGCGCGAAAAAATAGAAGAATTGAATGAGCAGTTAGTAGAAACGCGCCAAGAAGATAAAACAATACGTGAATTTGTAATTCCCGCCGAACTATTTGCTGAACCAGTAGTAACCATTAATTCGGTTTCGGTAATCCATAATCATAAACCGGTGGCTAAGAAAGTGGATATTGTTTTAAAAAAAGGAGATAGGCTTTTGGTTAGCGGGCCCAATGGCATTGGAAAAACCTCTTTTCTAAAAGGTTTAGCCGATGGCAAAGTTAAGGGATCTTCTTTGCTTAAAGGCGCGATCATTGGTTATTATCGGCAGGATTTTTCTGGTTTGGATATGGGGGCCTCGGTTTATAGAACTTTAGCTGAAGTTATGAAAAGTGGGTCAGATGAACAGCTACGTTCTGTGGCGGCGCAGTTTTTATTATCTAGCGATACTTTAGATCATAAAGTGGAGTCATTATCTGAAGGACAGAAAGGGCTATTATGTTTTGCTCGGTTTGTTCTTCAGCGGCCGGCGCTTTTAATTCTTGACGAGCCGACGAATCATATTAATTTTCGCCATTTGCCTGTGATTGCTCGAGCGCTGAATAAATATCAAGGCGCGATGATTCTGGTTTCGCATATGAATGAGTTCGTGGAAGAGGTTAATGTAAACCGAACTCTTGATTTAGGGGCGTTATAGAGAGATCGAGCACATAATAAATTATGTGCTCGGTGAATCCCCAAAGGATTCACTTTTTTGCTTTCAGATTATTTAAAATCTTTTTTACTTTTTCTATACTGTCCCAGTCATAGACAGAAATTGCCAGAACATTTTTGTTAAGTTTTTTGAGGCTAGCAACTTTCTTTTTCAGATCTTTGGCTGGCACAGCGTCGCTTTTGCTTAAAAATATATATTCCGATTTTTTTGCAAGATCTTTGTTATATTTCGCCAGCTCTTTTTTAATAGTTTTATAATCGGTTATGGGTTTTTTGGATTCTGCGGAAATCAAATGAAAAAGGATTTTTGTCCGTTCAACATGGCGCAGGAATTTTATGCCTAAGCCTTTTCCGGCAGACGCTCCCTCAATTAATCCGGGAATATCCGCCAGAATCAGTTCGTAATATGTCCCTAGGTTGGGTTCTAGCGTGGTAAAGGGATAATTACCAACCTTGCTTTGGGCTTTTGTAAGTTCGTTGATTAAGCTGGACTTTCCGGCATTAGGCAGGCCAATCAGGCCGATATCAGCAATCAATTTGAGTTCCAACCTCACAGTAAAGCTTTCTCCGGGCAGGCCGGTTTGAAATTGTTTTGGGGAAGTATTTTTGGAAGATTTGAATTGGAAATTTCCTTTTCCGCCAAGGCCGCCTTTAGCCAGTAGAATTTTTTCTCCGGTTTTCAGTATTTCCTCGGTATTTTTCATTCCCGACTTATGAATTACCGTTCCGACTGGCGCTTTTAAAATAAGGTCATTGCCATTAGCGCCATCCCGGAATTGTCCTCGGCCGTCTTCGCCATTTTGGGCTTTGGCAGATTTTTTGTATCTGAATTGATTCAGCGCGCTTAAATCGGAGATTCCTTCAACGTAAATGCTTCCGCCTTTGCCGCCGCTTCCGCCAGTGGGACCTAGGCTCATTAAATTTTTATTAAAAGCCACGGCGCCTTTGCCGCCGTTACCCGCTTCTACTTTAATTATTACGTCGTCAATTAACATTTTATTTAAAATAAGTTTTTAATATCTTTGATTATTTCGGGAAATTTTTCTTGGGTAATATGGCCCCGATTTTTTAAAATTCTAGAGGTTAGATTTTTAACTGCCGCTTGATATTTTTTGAAGTCTGCGAAAGGTACTACCGGATCATCTATACTTTGGTAAATAAAGATTTTTTTAACTTGTTGGTTAATCTTTGCCAAGTTTTTAGGCAATTTAAAATCTCCTAGAGGATAGGGAGTATCTTTTTCGTCAAAAGGAGCGGAAACAAGAAATAGGGCTATAATTTTCTTTGGGAATTTATTTTCCGATAAATATTTTGCTAAAAATATTCCGCCTAGCGAATGCCCGATTAAAATAATCTTTGAATTAAGATGGGGGATAAATTTTCCAAACCAAATTTTCCATTCTAGATATTTGGCATTCAGTTTATTGGGCATTTTCGGCGCGATAACTTCAAATTTTGTTCCAAGGGTTTTACCGAGATTATCTTTCCAGCCGGATCTTTTTTTCTTAATATCTTCAAAATCAATCTTCCAGTCTTTCAGAAATTTAAGGTATTCCTTGTATGTATTAAAAGTATCTCCGCCGTGAATAATTATAATTTGTTGTTTCATTTTAGGGGCTGCGGGGCTAGGAATCGAACCTAGATACTGGGATTCAAAGTCCCATGTCCTACCGTTAGACGACCCCGCAAGGATTTAGTAATCTTAGCATTTTTAGATGAAATTTCAATAAATAAAGCTCCATAAAAACGGGATTATTTGTCATTGCGAGGTAGCCGTAGGCTACCGTGGCAATCTAACAATAATGTAAGATTCCTTTGTTCCGCTCGCAATGACAGCAGATAGATAGAGGTTGAATTATAAAGAAACTACGACCGTAAGGCCGTGAACTTTTATTTATTTCTCAAAGCATTTCTTAAAATTCTTTTTCGGATACGGATGCTTTTTGGCGTTACTTCTACCAGTTCATCATCGCCAATATATTCCAAAGATTGTTCTAGAGACATTTGTCGTGGCGGCACTAAGTCGTCAGTAACGGCGTCAGTTTTAGCGCGGAAATTAGTCAGTTGTTTTTGTTTGCAGACATTAACCGTCATATCTTCGGCTTTAGCGTTTTGGCCCACTACCTGGCCTTCATAAACTTTTACGCCCGGGCCGATGAACATTTCACCGCGTTCTTGGGAATTTAAAAGCGCGTAAGCAGTGCTGTTGCCGGCTTCATGGGCAATCAGCGATCCGTGCGGGGCAGTTAAAATATCTTCCCATTTTGGGAAGTAGCCGGCAAAAAGAGAATTCATAATTCCCGCGCCTTTAGTATCAATAATAAATTCGTTGCGGAATCCGATTAAGCCGCGGGTGGGTATAAAGAAGTGGAAATTCGCTATGCCGTTGTCTACGCTCATATTTTTCATTTGGCCTTTGCGCCGCCCCATTTTATCAATAACCATGCCGGAATATTTTTCTGGCACTTCAATCCAGACATCTTCCGCGGGTTCTAAAGTTTTTCCGTTCTCTTCTTGAAAAATTACCTCTGGCTTAGAGGCTTGCAGTTCATAGTCTTCACGGCGCATTTTTTCAATTAGAATCGCGAGATGCAGTTCGCCGCGCCCACTAACAATAAATTCATCCGGGGATTTTCCTTGTTCAACTTTTAACGCCACATCATTATCTAATTCTTTTTCCAGACGTTCTTTTAGATTGCGGGAAGTGCAATATTGGCCTTCTTGGCCAGCAAAAGGCGAGTTATTGACGCTGAAAATCATTTTCACCGTCGGCTTTTCAATATTAATAACTGGCAAAGCAACGGGATTGGTTGCGTCCGCAATAGTGTCGCCGATATTTACATTATCTATTCCAGAGATTGCGACAATGTCGCCGGATTCCGCTATTTCCGCGTCTACTTTTTGGAGGCCGGAGAAAAGCATCAGCCCGGTAATTTTGTGATTAGTAATTTTTCCTTCTCGATTGATGCGGGCAATGGGCTGGCCGCTTTTTGCAATGCCTTTAACTATGCGGCCTATTCCAGTGCGGCCCTTGTAGTTATCGTAAATAATGGAGACAACCATGATTTGTAGGGGCATTGTGGCATCAGCTGGATTTTTAACTGGAGAAGGGATATTAGACAAAATAGTTTCAAAAAGAGGTTCCATATCTTTCATTTTTTCTAATTCTGGCGTTAAACCCGATTTGCCCAATTTTCCAGCGGCATAAACAATAGGGAAATTTAATTGTTCATTGGTGGCGCCTAATTCCATAAAAAGTTCAATGACTTTTTCCACGGCATAATTTACTCGCGCGTTTTTTTTATCTACTTTATTTATTACCACAATAATTTTGTGGTTCATGGATAAAGCTTTTTTAAGCACGAAGCGAGTTTGGGGCATTGGGCCTTCCTGGGCGTCTATTAAAAGCAAAGAGCCATCGGCCATGTTCAAAACTCGTTCTACTTCGCCGCCGAAGTCGGCGTGTCCCGGAGTATCAATAATATTGATCTTGGTGTCTTTGTATTGGACAGAAGCGTTTTTAGAGAAGATGGTAATGCCGCGTTCGCGCTCAATTTCGTTAAAATCCATAATCATTTCATTGTCCGCCACCTTACCAAAGTCAGCGTGAGATTGCCTTAATAAGGCGTCTACTAAGGTAGACTTGCCGTGGTCAACGTGGGCGATTATGGCGATATTCCTTAGATTTTTCATGAAGTTTAAATAATACAACAAAATTTGAATTAAAGCAAAATTTTGCGGTCTTGATTCAGCATAGCCATATTATTTCGAAGAAACGAGGTTTTCCGATTCCAGCGATCGGAAACCTCTCAGTCCTCAGCGCGTTTTTTATTCGTTAAAAACTATTATAACGAATAAACCAATCAAAACGCGCCTCCGGATGTTCTTCTCAATAATATGGCTATGCTTAATAATAATTTGTAGATTTTTAATAAAAGGAGGTTGTTGTGAAGAAATACACAAAGAAGCCAGTCGTTATTGTTTGGTCGGATGATTCTGATGCTGCACGACATTTAATTAAAGATTTAAGAGAAAATGGGTTTAGAATAAGGAAGATTTTTAGTCTAGTGACGGAGCCGGTAGCTCATACCGAAAAGGGTAGATGGTGTATGGGTTATCGAGAAATTAGATCGATGCTTTGTCCGTAAAACCAAAAGCACCCATAAAGGGCGCTTTTTTCATTGGCAAATCAATTCTTACGGCTGGACAGCGCTAAAAGCGTTTACCAAGCCCCAACCAAACAAGTTATCAAATCCGACAGCGCCTAAATCAGTGGCGCGATCTTGAAGTTTATTTTTAACTTCCGTTGGATCCCAAACATTGTCAGCGTCTAAGTCATACGCGCCAACTGGAGTATTGAGAACTAAAGCCGCTGCGCCAGCTACATGAGGAGACGCCATAGAGGTTCCAGACAAAGTCGCAAACCCAGTTCCTTTATAGGTTGAGTAGATGCTTACGCCCGGAGCCGCCAAATCAACTTCTGGTCCGCGGCTGGAGAAGGAAGCTAAATTGTTAGCAGAATCAGTTGCGGAAACCGCGATTACTTCTGGATAAGCGGCCGGATAAATAACCGCGCCGCCGCTATTACCTGCCGCAGCCACGATGGTTAAGCCAGCGTTATAAGCGGCAATTACCGCATCGTGCATAGATTGGGTGCCAGAAGAAGAACCAAGGCTCATATTAGCTACTTTCATTCCGTTAGCTACTGCCCATTGAATACCCTCAATGACATCAGAAAGAAATCCAGACCCTTGGCGGTTTAAAACTTTAACCGCGTAAAGATCCACTAAAGGAGCCACTCCCACTACTCCAACTGTGTTATTTAAAGCGCCAATAATTCCGGCTACGTGAGAACCATGGCCATTATCATCATTCCAGCTTTTTGTCGAATTAATAGCGTTGTAACCGCCTTGAATATTGGCTTTTAGATCAGGATGATCTTTAGAAATTCCGGTATCAATCACCGCAACTTTCACTGGATCAGCATTATTGCCGGAAGGCCAGACTAATTCAGCGTCTACTCGGTCAATGCCCCATGGCAAAACTTGAGCGGCTTGCACGGTTGATCCGGGTTTAGCTTGGGTTGTTACCAGCACATCTTCATCTACACGCAAAACTGCTGGATGCTGTTCTAAAGCTTTTTCTGAAGCTTTGTTAGGCAACCAAACTGACTTGGCATTGATCAAATCAAGATTTTTTAATGTAACCCCGCCGGTATGAGTGACCAACTCATCTTGAGCCGCGTCATTAAGAGCGTTAGTGTCAAAAATGACTATTTTTCTTGAACTATTATCGCCAAAAACCGCGCTTCCTGTAAGCGCCAGAACCATTAAGGCTGTAATGGTTGTTACTAAACTAAGACTAATAGCTTTATTCATATTTTTTATTTTAAAATGACCTTTTTATTATTTTATGACTACTTAAGTATAGCAAATATAAGAAACTAAGTAAAATGTGTCCTCCGATGCTAAATCGGAGGACACAAGAAAATTATGGCTAATCAAAATATTGATGAATTAGCGGCGCGTGAGAATTGTAGATCGGATATTCTCGTCCTTGAAATTCAAAGGTTCCATAAGCCATCTTCCAAGGAATCCATCTAACGTCTAAGATGCTGCTGTCGCGAATTGTGGAGCTAACTGGGCGGGGATTGCGGGCATGAAACAGAAAAGTAGCGTGATCATCTTCTTCTTTGCGAATAACAGTCGGCTCTGGATCGATATCCGCCTCTACCCCGACTTCTTCTAAGAGTTCTCTAACAGCTGCTTTTAAAGGGGATTCATCTATTTTGATTTGTCCTCCGGGCAAACCCCACTTGCTTGGCTTCAAAAAAGTTGTTCCATCAGCTTTTGTCTTTTTTTCCTCTCGTTCTAATACCAATACAATATTCTCTGCGTTATCCAGTAGGCGGATCCTAACGGTTCCGTTAGAGCTTAGCATACGCCACCTCCTTAAAAAGGTGAGGGTTGAGGAGCGGATAAAAAATGGCTTACAATTTTCAAATAACCGAACTGCTAAAAGTATAATAAACTTTTAATTTTTAGTCAAGTCGGGGTTCGGTGGCGTTGCGCAAGCTTTCTATAATGGCAATTTCTAATGGGATTGACGCAAATGGAGAATAACGCATCTCGCTGTAGCCGCGGATTAAGGTTTGTAAAAGTTTAATGTGTTTATCGGGATTTATGAGTTGGCTATGTTTTTTGAGCTGGTTTAATTCTTCGGCAGTTAATTCTTTTTTAAAAATTGTTTCTAGGCGTTCATCAAATTTTAAACCAAGCGCGCGGCGGAAATAGCGGATCAATTCTTTAGTAAGATCTACGACATTGTATCCGCCTTCATTAATTTCGGCGATATATTCCAGCGATCCTTTGAGGTCGGATTTGAGAATAATTTCCGCTAATTTTGCTGTGCGGGAAAAACTCACTTGGCCTAAAACCTGCTCAACGGTTTTTTCATCTACTTTTTCATCCAGAGTGGTGACTTGGTCTAATAAAGATTCGGCGTCGCGTAAACTACCCTCGGCAATAGAGGCAATCAGCTCAATAGCTTCGCTGCTCACGGACATTTTTTCAGCGGAAACGATTTTTTTTAGCTTTTGGGCAATCTCATTGATATCTAGTTTTCGGAAATGGAATTTTTGAGTTCGGGAAACAATAGTGGGCAGCACTTTTTCAAATTCTGTGGTGGCTAGCACGAAAATGGCATGCGCCGGCGGCTCTTCTAGAGTTTTTAGAAGCGCGTTGAATGCGGATTTACTCAACATATGCACCTCGTCAATAATAAAAACTTTATATGGATAAGAAGTGGGGGATAGTTTGATACCCTCTTGGAGATCGCGAATATTATCTACGCCCGTGTTGGAAGCGGCGTCAATTTCTACCACATCCAGCGCTTTTCCAGTATCTATCTCCGAACATCTCGAACAAGCATTACAGGGTTCCCCGGTTTCTTTAAATTTTTTGTTATTGTGCCGAGTTGCACAATTGGCAATTTTGGCAATGAGTCGGGCGGCAGTGGTTTTGCCGGTGCCGCGTGGACCGTAAAACAAATACGCGTGCGCTAATTTATCTTGGCGGGCGGCATTTTTCAAAACATTAACAATGTGGGATTGCCCAAGAAGGTCCTCAAAAGTTTTTGGCCGGTATTTTCGGTAAATGGCTAAGGACATATTTATATTTATTATAGCCGTGATATACTGAAATTACTATGAAGAACAAAAAATTATTAGTTGGTTTAGCAATAGTAGCTGTCGTGGTTTTATATTCTTGGACCAGTTATAACGGTTTTGTCGGTTCTAATGAGGCCGTAGATAATCAATGGGCGCAGGTAGAGACGCAATATCAGCGGCGGTTTGATTTGATCCCGAATTTAGTGGAGTCAGTGAGGGGCATTATGAAACAAGAGCAGGAGGTGTTTGGAAAATTGGCAGAAGCACGCACTCGTTATTCTGGCGCCACTAGCGTAAATGACAGGGTTAAGGCGGCTAATGAAGTGGAAACTGCTTTATCCAGATTATTGGTAGTGGTAGAAAATTATCCGCAATTGCGTTCCGTAGAAACTGTGCAAACTTTAATGGTTCAATTAGAGGGTTCGGAAAATAGAGTGAGCGTTGAGCGGGGAAGATACAACGAAGCAGTCCGCGTTTTAAATGTAAAAGTAAAAAGATTTCCTTCCAATATCATCGCTAAACTTTTTAATTTTGACGAGCGCGTTTATTTTGAAGCTGCCGAAGGCGCAGAGAACGCGCCGAAAGTTCAGCTATAGGCATGGTCAAGGTTTTTATTATTACCGGTTTAATTTTTCCGGTGGCAGTTTTTGCTTATTTTAATCCCGGAAGTCCAGCGGGTTTTGTTAATGATTTTTCTGGCATACTTTCTATTGAAGAGCGTGGAATTTTGGAAAATAAACTTCAGCAATTTGAGAAAGATTCTTCCAATGAAATTACCGTGGCAATTATTTCCAGTTTACAGGGTGATACGATTGAAAATTTTTCCGTGAAGCTTTTTGAAGAATGGAAAATTGGAAAAAAGAATAACGACAACGGAATTTTATTATTAATCGCTCAAGATGATCGGCAAGTTCGGATTGAAGTTGGTTATGGATTGGAGGGCGCGTTAACGGACGCGCAGAGTTTCCAAATTATTCAAAAAATTATTGCGCCGGCATTTCAAGCAGGAGAATATTTTATGGGGATTAATGGATCGGTAGATGCTATTAGCGCGGCTACACGGGGCGAATATACGGTATTGGAGAATGTCTCATCGTCTCCAAAGTTTTCATCAAATGTAATTTTTTGGGGAATAGCTTTATTATTTTGGGTAATAGAAATTATTGTGCATCTTTTAGGTCGTTCCAAATCTTGGTGGCTAGGCGGGGTTTTAGGCGGTTTAACCGGCTTGTTATTGAGTTTCTGGCTGGGTTTTATCTATTTTGGTTTACTGGCGATTTTAGGATTGGGCGGGTTGGGATTAGGAGTTGATTATTTTATTTCTAAAAATTATAACCAATGGCATAAGGGAGGATCGCGAAGGTTTTGGTGGTTTGGCGGCGGCGGATCGGGATTCGGCGGAGGGGGATTTGGCGGTTTTGGCGGTGGCCGTTCCGGCGGCGGCGGCGCCAGCGGGCGTTGGTAGTTTTGTATTTTACTCTTGCTGTGATTGGCCAATAGGCCGCATACTATAAATATGCGTCGCCGCTTATTAATTTTTTTATTTTTCGGCACTCTTGGGGTGGCGATTTTTTTGTTTTTTGTCAAAGCCAACGAAATTGATGTGGCGATGATTCAGGGGTTGGTTAGCGATGAAATTAAAAAAGAGCTTCCTGTTAACGCGGATATTGAACCGCAACAGCCGCTGGCTAATCCGCCGGAATATATTAAAGCAATTTATTTGACTAATTGGTCTGCCGGCAGCGCGAAGAAAATGGTTTATGTTTTAAAATTAATGCGGGATACGGAATTAAACGCGGTTGTCATAGATATTAAAGATTTTTCCGGATATGTTGGTTATAACACGGATTTAGATTTGCCTAAGAAATATAAAGCCGTTGAATTACGGATTCCTTTTTTGAATAAAATGGTTAAACAGCTTCACGATGAGGATATTTATGTGATTGGCAGAATTTCGGTTTTTCAAGACCAGCGATTAGCGATTGCGCGGCCGGATTTGGCGCTGCAGAGTTCCAGCACCCAAGCGGTTTGGAAAGATTATAAAGGCCTGACTTGGATGGACACTGCTTCTCAAGAAGTTTGGGATTATAATATAGATATTGCGCGGGAAATTTTAGATCGTGGGTTTGATGAAGTGAATTTTGATTACATCCGTTTCGCGTCGGACGGCAAATTAAGCGATATTGTCCATCCTTATTGGGACGAGAAAACTTTAAAAACCCATATTGTTCGGAATTTTTTCCGATATTTGCGCGAGCAGCTGCCAAATGCCAAGTTGTCTGCCGATCTTTTTGGTTTAGTCACTGTGAATACTGATGGTTTGGGAATTGGCCAGCATTTGGAATACGCCTTGCCATATTTTGATGCGATTGCGCCTATGGTCTATCCTTCTCATTATTTTAAAAATTTTATCGGTTTTGAACGCCCGGCGGAGCATCCTTATGAAGTAGTAAAATATTCTTTAGATACGGCGGTAAAAAGAATTAAGAAATATGAGGCAAATATTCGGGCGGAGATTGGGACGTCTACTACTCCGATGCCGCGAATTGCAAAATTACGACCGTGGCTTCAGGATTTTGATTTGGGAGCGGATTATGACGCCGCAAAAGTTTTAAATCAGATTCAGGCGACTTATGACTCGGCGAGTTCCAGTCCAGAAATTTTTGACGGCTGGATGTTGTGGAATGCCAGCAATGTTTATACGAGAGAAGCTCTTGAGAACTATGAACCAAGAACTGAGAACGCTGAACTGAGAACAAAGAACGACTATGAATAAATTTAGATTTTTAAATTGGAAAGTTTATAAAGATTCTAAAAGTTTTTTTAGGCAGATTATTTTATTGGTGAAAGAATTTCCAAAAGAATACAGATTTGAATTTATTAGCCAATTAATAAGATCATCTTTATCGATTGTTTTAAATATTGCGGAGGGTAGTGGAAAAAATTCTGACAAAGAATTAAATAGATATATTAGTATAGCTATGGGTTCCGTAAATGAAACATTAGCAATTTTAGACGTTTTAAGGGATTGTCAATTTTTGACTGAAGCTCAGTTTAATAATTTACAGCAACAACTTGATCAAATAGATAGCCAGTTGGGAGGTTTTAAAAAACAGATTCGTCAACGTTCTTAGTTCAAAGTTCTATGTTCAACGTTAATACTCAACAATATAGTGGCCCTCTTGATAAGTTATTAGAGCTTATTGAGGGACAGAAACTGGAAATTACCAGAATTAATTTAGCTGAAGTTACGGCGAGTTTTTTGGATTATATTAAGGGATTAGGCGCAGAATCCACTTCTGGGGTACTGGCTGATTTTTTGGTGGTGGCCGCTAAGCTGATTCTGATTAAATCTAAAGTATTGCTACCGGATTTAAAATTGACTGAAGAAGAAGAATCGGACATTCAAGATTTGGAGGGCAGATTAAAAATTTATAAAGAATTTAAGCGCGCCAGCCAGCATATTGGAGAAATGTGGGGGAAAAATAAATCCGCGTTTGCCCGCCCATTTTTTATGAATTTAGGCGATACTTCGGTTTTTTATCCGCCGCAGGAAATATCTGTTAACCAGTTAACCGATATGGTGCGGAAATTATTAGCTTCTTTAAAAGCGTTGATTCCTCAAGCGACAATAGCAGTGAAAGAAATTATCATTACCATAGAAGAGAAGATGAAAGAATTGGCGAGCCGATTTCAAGAAGCGGCAGAACATACTTTTAAGAATATCGCTTCCGGAAAATCTAAAAAAGAAATTATTGTTTCTTTTTTAGCAATCCTCCATTTATTGAGAGATCGTTTGATTAACGCGGATCAACAAGAACAGTTTGGGGACATTACATTTAAAAAACTTTAGTTTAATGATTAAATCTATCTATGCCAGTTAATAAAGAAAAAATAGTAGCAAAATTAGAGGCGCTGCTTTTTATTTATGGCGAAGCTTTATTTTTTAAGAAAATTTCTCAAACTTTAGATATGGAGGAGCAAGAAGTTAAAGAAGCTGTTATGAGCTTGGCGGAAAGTTATAAAGACGGATCACGGGGTTTGCAGTTGGTTGTAGATGATGAAAAAGTCCAACTCACCACTAAGCCGGAATTTGGGAAATTATTGGAGGATATGGTTAAGGGCGAGTTGCATGAGGAGTTAACCTCAGCTTCCTTAGAAACTCTTTCTATTATTATTTATTCTGCGCCGATTTCTAGAGCAGAGGTTGATTATATAAGGGGAGTGAATTCAACTTTTATTCTTCGTAACTTGTTGATTCGGGGTTTGATTGAACGCGAGTTGGATCCTAAACGCGCTAATGCTTTTATTTATAAGCCGAGTTTTGAATTTTTAAGACATTTAGGTATCTCTAAAAAAGAAGATTTACCAGAATTTGAACAATTTCAGCAGTTAATAAAGTCATTAAGGCAACCCGAATCCAACTCTGATGGTCAGCAACAGCAGGCGGTTTAATGTCATTTTCGCGGCCGCGGTTTTATTTTTGATTTTAATTTTTAAAATTGAGAAAACTAATCCTGATATTTCTTCTCTGCAGGAGGAAGTCAACGAAACCGCGATGCATCAGGAAACAGCTAGTTTAGGAGCTTTGAATTATCAAGTTTTTAAGGTTGTTATTTCTGAAGCGCCTGCTTTTTTAGCGGCTTATTTGGACAATGGGGCAGAAATTTTGAGCAAGAATCATAAACTTCATTGGCCACTAGCTTCTATTACTAAGTTAATGACTGCGCTTGTGATTCGGGAATCTTTAGATTTAGGGCAGTCGGTTAAAATTGATGAGGCGGCGATTTTAGAAGAGGGCGCGGCTGGAGGTTTTTCTGCCGGCGAGGTTTTTAGTGTTAGCGATTTATTAAAAGCTATGTTGGCGGTTTCTAGCAACGATATTGCCGCTGCTCTTTCCGGAGCTTATTTGCAAATTAAGAATATTTCTTTAATAGAAGCAATGAATCAAAAGGCAGAAACCTTACAAATGAATAACACTCGGTTTGTAGATGCCACCGGACTTTCAGTTTTAAATCAGTCTACGGCGGAAGATTTAATTAAGCTGATGAGATATCTTTTTGAGAGCCGTCCAGAAATTTTGGGGATAACTCGGCAGAAAGAGGTTGAAATTACAGAATTAAACTCTAAGATTAAGAGAGAGCTTCGGAATATCAACAAATTTGCTGGCGATCCGGATTTTATAGGCGGCAAAACTGGCTTTACTGATGAGGCTAACGGGAATTTGATTTCTTTGTTTGATCCGCCCAATAGTCCAAGATTGGTTTTCATAGCGGTTTTTGGCGCGGAGGATCGTTTTGCGGAAACCGAGAAAATTTACAACGCTATAAAATAATTTTTTAAATGAGTTCAATTACCTTAGAAGTAGTGAGAGTTTTAGGTTTTTCCGTAGTGGCTTTTTTAGTGGCTTTTTTATTGACCCCTTTGATGAGTAAAGTTTTGTATCGTTTTCATGCCTACAAGCAGATTCGCACCAGCGACTCGGCGCCGATTTTTTCTAAATTGCATCAGGGCAAATCGGGTACGCCGACAATGGGCGGCGCGATTATTTGGATTACGGTTTTGGGATTGGCGGCAATTTTTTGGCTGATTGGAGGCCAGATGGATTTTATTGATCGCGCGCAAACTTATTTGCCTATTTTCGCTATGCTGGTTGCGGCGTTGATAGGATTGTTAGACGATATTTTAGGAGTTTTACATATTGGGCCCCATAATGGCGGATTAACGATCGGTCAGAAGTTAGCGGTTTATGCTTTATTGGCTTTTTTGGGAGCGCTTTGGTTTTATTATCCATTGGAGTGGGATGTTTTAAATATTCCTTTTGTGGGCAGCGTTGAGATTGGCTGGTGGTATATTCCGCTGTTTGTTTTTGTTATTGTGGCTAGCGCTTTTTCTGCTAATGAAACTGACGGCTTGGACGGGCTTTTGGGAGGAGTAATGCTTTTTGCGTTTTTAGCCTTGACTGTGGTGGCGTTTGTTCTTGGGCGATATCATTTGGCGGCGTTTGGCGGGGTTACTGTTGGCGCGTTGTTGGCATTTTTATGGTTCAATATTTATCCGGCGAGATTTTTTATGGGCGACACCGGTTCTATGGCTTTAGGCATTACCATGGGCGTTATCGCTATGCTTACGAATACAACTTTATTATTGCCGCTGTTCGCGATTATTTTAGTTACAGAGTCGTTATCGGTAATAACACAATTAGCGAGTAAGAAAATTCGAGGCAAGAAGATTTTTCTTTCTACGCCGATCCACCATCATTTTGAGGCTATTGGTTGGCACGAGACTAAGGTGACAATGCGATTTTGGATTATTTCTGCAATTTTTTGCACTTTAGGGCTAGTTTTATTCTTTTTGAGCCGATTATAATAAGCGAGCTGTTACTCCGCCGCCTTCCTTCTGGGAACCAGAATAATTGTTTTCCAGCGAAACAATTTCCTGCCTGCCGGCAGGCAGGTCTTCTCCCTCACGCTCCGAACCCCCATCGTGGTTGGGGGTAGATTGTCTTGAGGAGCATCTCGGAGCCCCGACGGTTTGGTTTCTGAATTATCATTTATATCTAATTCAGAACGTCGGGGCGAGAGCGAGGCGCTCTTTGTCGCTGGAGCAAAGAGACGCCGTTTCCGAAAGACAATTGCCTGAAATAAATACGATGGGAGACCGAGCTTCGGAGCGCTGCGGGACGTTCCCTACAGGAAGGCGGCGGAGTTTATTCAGCGAGCGGTACTTTGACGTAAGGCGTAGATTTTAGTATAATCATTGCGGATTCTTTGAAAATTAATGAGGAGGCTAAAACAATTTGCATAGCAAATTGTTCGCCCCTAAATGGGCGAGCCCATCGGGCTATAGCTGATCAAAACGCAGTTTTGATTTAGGGAGGTGAATAATGCCAGAAATACAGATTGATTTTAAGAAGTTGGGAAAAGGCGTTCAAATTGCCGAAGCCCAAAGAGAGGCCGCCAAGCACACGGGTTTTATGAGTTCGGTGTTTAGGGGCAGGCCAGACTTTAGCTTAATTATTCCTTGGCCGAAACGATCTTGGGAGGACATTAAAAAAGAAAGCGCGGTTATTGATCTGATTTATAATTTTTTTGAAGATGTGGATCCGGCGATTGTAAATGGCGAAAAAGATATTCCTTGGTCTTTAATTGAGCAGATGTCCGAAATGGGCTTTTTCCGTTTAAAAGTTCCGGAAGTTTTAGGGGGGATGGGGCTTTCCCAAACTAGTTACACTAATATTATTGCTTATCTTTCCAGCCGTTGTCCGGCAATTGCTATTGTAGTTTCGGCGGACAATACTATCGGCGCTAAATTTCCAGTTTTACATTTAGGCACGGAAGCGCAGAAAGCAAAATATTTGCCTCGTCTTTGCCGTTGGCCATCTGCTTTTTGTTTTACGGAAAAAGATGTCGGATCAGATCCGGCGCGGATGCGTACTTACGCAATGCGAGTTAGAAATCAAGAAGGGAATGTTGCTGGCTATAAAATTACCGGTGAAAAATGGTATGCGACTAATAGCGTTTTAAATGGCACCGAGCCTTTATCGGAATATCTTGCTGTGGTAGCTAGAATTGTGGACGCGCCGGAGGATTTAGATAACGAAAGCCTTGCTCCGTGTTTTGGATTATTTGTAGTTTCTACCGCGACCGAGGGGTTTAGCATTAAGCAGCGCACTCAATTTTTAGGCATGCATGGAATTTTTAACGGCATTCTTATTTTTAAGAATATGGCCGTGGATAAAGAGGAACTAATTGGCGGAGAGGGAATGGGTTTTAAGATTGCTCTTCAGGGTTTAAACACTGGGCGGATTGCCATTGGAGGCAGCTGTACCGCTATTGCTAAGCAAGCTTTGTCAATTATTAATTGGTGGGCAAAGGAGCGCAAGCAGTGGGGGCGCGCTATTGGCGAGTGGGAGTTGATTGGCAGCGGGATGTGCGCGGTTGGGGCGGCGAATATTTTCGCGATGGAAGCGATGACAATGTTTGCTTGCGCCAGAGTGGATCAGAAATTAGATTCTCGCTTGGAAGCGGCGATTTGCAAGGTGATGGCTTCAGAGTGGGGATGGACCGTTATTGATAATATGATGCAGGCGCGCGGCGGGCGTGGTTACGAAACTGGAGATTCTCTTTCTCAAAGAGAACTAACTACGGCAGTAGATCGGATTTTTCGTGATTCCCGGCCGAATCGGATTTTTGAGGGCTCTACCCAGATTTTAAGCCAGTGGGTGATCCGCGAAGGCTTGGACGATTATTTGAAGCGAGGAGCGCCTTTTTTCAAAAAGGGAATGTATTGGAAAAAGTTTAAGGCTGCTGTAAGTTTTGGAAGCCAGTATCTTAAATCATTTTTTCCGAAATCTTTACGGATTAGTTCTTATGCGTGGTTTGATTCTCACGGCATTGATATCCGAGAGGTTCCACGCTGTTGCCGTAAACATTTAAAGTTCGTGGAGAGGAGCTCTCGCCGTTTATCGCGCGCTATTATTTGGCTTTCTGCCAAGTATCGCGACAAGATGATGGTGAAACAGCTTACATTAGCTCGCTTATATGCGATTGCCAGTGAGTTGTACGCTATGACCGCGGCTTGCTCGTACGCTCTTCATTGGGATTACGAAAAGTATGGCGATTTGGTGGATTTATTTTGCCGGCAATCCGCGCGCAGGGTGAATGATGCCTTCCGGGATCTTTGGGATAACGATGATTCCGCGGCGCGCAAAGTGGCGAAGAAAGTTTTGAATAAAGAATATCCGCTCCTAGAAAAGGGCGCGGCTACCGTGGAAGATATTTGGATGAAGAATTGTTAGTTTTTTTAGCCCCCGACGTAACGTCGGGGGTTTTGATTAAGGTGTTTCCTTTTTCCTCCGCCAATTAAGTCTCCGGGCGTCATAAATTAGAACTCAGTCGTTATACGGAAAATTTATAACTCGCCCTCGCTTCGCTTGGAACTCATACATATAAATTTTCCTACTCCTTAATTAATTTATTGAGCCGCTCTCCGACAGATTGGCTTTGGAAATAGGAAACATCTTTTAACTACTCATTTTTTTTTGAGCAGCGTGATGAAAGGAGGTAATAAATTACTGCGTGGATATCTTAGCTGCGGGAAAAGAAATGAGTGGGTATATGATATAATAAAATTATGATTTTGATAAAAGGCATTCAGATTGTTGATGGTTCTGGCACGGCGCCCTATCGAGCCGACGTGATTTTGCAAGGCGATAAAATTTCCGCTATCGGGAATTTTCCTAAAAAATCCGCTGATGTGGTTATTGAAGGCTTAGGATTGCATTTAACGCCCGGATTTATTGATGTCAACACTGACTCCGACCATTATTTAAGCCTTTTTACAAATCCTTCCCAAAAGGATTTTTTGCTTCAGGGCGTTACCACTATTATTGGTGGGCATTGCGGTTCTTCTTTGGCGCCGCTTTTATACGGTTCGTTGGAGTCTGTGAGAAAATGGACTAATATTAATCAAATTAATGTGGATTGGCAGACCTTTGGCGAGTTTTTAAAAATTTTTAATCGGATTAAACTGGGTGTGAACTTCGGCACTTTAATTGGCCACTCTACTATCCGCCGCGCTTTAATTGGCGAGGATTTTCGGGATCTTACTAAATCGGAATTAGCGGTTTTTAAAAAGATTGTTCAGCAATCCTTAGAAGAGGGCGCGTTAGGCTTTTCTACCGGCTTGGGTTATGCCCATTCTCGCCAAACGCCGTATGGGGAGCTTAAAGAGCTAGTAAAAATCGTCAAAGATTACGGCGGAGTTTACGCCACCCATCTTCGTAATGAGCATAAAGGATTAATCGCGTCCGTGAGCGAAACTTTAAAATTAGCTAAAGAAACTGGCGTGAAAACTTTGATCAGCCATTTTCGTCCTCTTCTGGGTTTTGAAAAAGATTTTGAAGATTCTTTGGATTTAATTGAAAATTTTGAAGGCGCGGATCTGCATTTTGATTCTTATCCTTTTAATGTGAGCATCGTGCCAATTTATACTTTTTTGCCTCATTGGGCGCAAAATGGCGGATTAGATATTATGTTAGCGAATTTAGACTCTGAAGAAATTAGAGCCAAAATTTTAAAAGAGCTTCCGAAATTTGGACCCGAAGATATTGTGGTAGCCGATACCCAATTGCCCGATAGATTTTATTTAGTTGGAAAAATGATTGGACAAATTGCTCGTAATCAGGGAGTTAGCTTGAATGAGGCGTTGTTGCGTTTGATGATGATGACTAGGCTGCGAGCTTTAGTGATTTATAAAAATGTTAATTTAGAATTAGTGGTTCGAGCTTTGGGTTATGAACAGGCTTTGGTTTCTTCCAATGCCGCGAGTTTTTCGGAAAATAAACAAGCGATTAAGCACGAAAGATTTTTTAAAACTTTTTCGAGATTTTTAGAGATTGCCAATCAGCAGGGCCGGCCTTCTTTAGAGGAGGTTATTGAGAAATTTACTTCTATACCGGCCCAGAAATTTGGATTTAAAGATCGCGGGTTGGTACAAGAGGGTTATATTGCCGATTTAGTGCTTTTACAAGAAAGAAAGGTGCAGGCGGTATTTGTTGGCGGGCAGATGGTTATCAAGGACGGGAAGTTTCAGGATATTTTTGCTGGCAGGGTTTTAAGGCGCAGTTGAGAGTAGAGCGCCTCCAGGCAAAATGTCCTCAAGACACGGAGTCCGTCCCGTCCAGCGCGGGACAAGCTCCTCACTCTCGGCGCGCGGTCTTTCGGAAAAAGGTTCTAACGAAAGACACCAATCCGCGCGCCTGCGAGACGGTCTTTCAGACAATTTGCCTGGGGGCTTATTGTTTTGATTCGTGTATGGAAATATAGGAGGTTGGCCAGCTGTATTTTTTGTATCAGCATGATGGAAGGAGGTAATAAATTACAGAGAGCTATAGGAAAATATCCGTGTTTGAGTCCCGACCGAGCACATAACGCTTTGTGTGCTCGAGAGGTCGAGTTGGATATTTTCCATCAAATGGCGAGCTGGTAATTTATCCGACTGGATATCTTAGCTGGAAGAAAAAGACAGCTGGCCATATAGAGTATAATTAAAATATAATGTTTAATTCTCGTTATGTTGGAAAGCCGGATTATATAATCCTTTTTTGTTTGGCAATATTGGTATTTTTTGGATTAGTAATGCTTGCTAGCGCTTCTTCTAATCAGGGTCAGTTAAGATTTGGCGATCCTTATTATTATTTGAAGCATCAAATTTTATATGGATTTTTTGTGGGATTAGTTGGCTTCTTTTTTGCGATGAATTTTGATTATCGGAATTATCGCAAGGCTGCTTTATTTTTTGGCGTCTTAAGCATTATTTTGCTTTTTTTGGTTTTTACTCCTTTGGGTTTTAAGTCTGGCGGAGCAGAGCGTTGGATACGGTTGGGCCCGATTACTTTTCAGCCGGCAGAAATCGTGAAATTAACTTTTATTCTTTATTTAGCCGCTTGGTTGGGAAATGATAAAGAGCGCGCGCGGAGTTTTACCAGGGGATTTTTGCCATTTTTAGCAATTAGCGGAGTTATTAGCCTGTTACTTTTAAAACAACCGTCTACAAGTACGGTGGCGATATTAATGGCATCGGCACTGGCAATTTATTTTGTGAGCGGAGCGAAAATGTCGTATATCGCGGGGATTTTTTTATTAGGCGCGATAGTTTTGGCATCAGTAATTTATTTTACTCCATATAGATTAAATCGCATTACTAATTTTTTACAACCCGATGCTAATCCGGAAGCGGGCGGCTATCATATTAATCAGGCTTTAATCGCTATTGGTTCCGGCGGTTTATTTGGCGTGGGGTATGGCCAGTCCACTACGAAAATTAGTTATTTGCCGGAAGCGATTGGGGATTCTATTTTTGCTGTGATTGGAGAAGAATTGGGTTTTGTGGGCGCGGCGGCGTTAATAATGGTATTCCTTATTTTTTTAGTTAAAACTTTATGGTTATCAAAAAAAGCTCCCGATAGATTTGGGAAATTAATTTTGATAGGATTCGCGGCCTTAATTGGCCTTCAGGCTTTTGTTAATATCGCGGCTATTTCCGGAATTATTCCTTTAACTGGCACGCCTTTGCCATTTATTAGTTATGGGGGTACGGCGTTGGTAATTTTTATGACGATGGGAGGAATTATTACCAATATATCGAGATATTCCAGATAGCTTAATTGCAAAAAGTAAAAGTGCCTGTTATGCCGCGCACATTCCATTGCGCGGTGGAATTTTCTTGCGGGCCGTCGTCAGTTAATGCCGTTACTACGCTCGGCACATTAGTGATTAAAATGTTTAAAAACGCGCCGTCGCCGTTAGTTCCGCGATAAAGATTTCCAGTATCCGGGTCATTGGCAAAAATAAAATTATCAGCAAATTGATGAATGGTGGAAATACCCACTCTGGCGCTGCCGCCGCTGCCGCTTCGGAAAGTAGCCGTGCAAATTTTTTCTCCTGAACATTGAGCTGGGATGCTGATTGCGGAATTAGCGGGAGGAGTGACAGCGGCGCAGGAAGATCCTCCTGACCAGCTGTCGCGGCAATCGGATCCGATGCACAATCTGTCTCCAATTGCATCGCCAACAACTTTGAAATTTCCGCCGGAAATTTGCAATAAAGTATCATCAATTAATTGGAGGGTCATATCGTTAGTTACATCAGGGATGCCATTGCTGAAGGCGATGTATGGTTGGGTTCCGTCAGTGGCGTCGGTATCAACTAATTTAATAGCTGGACTGGTTCCATCGCCAGCTATTTCAATTCGTTCTCCTTGATTGGTGAATTCCGCGCTGCCGGCCACAACTAGTTTTGTTGTGGGATTAAGACTTGATGTGCCGATTCCAACGACGCCGCCGTTTTTAGCCAAAACAATGTTTTTCCAGCTGGCGCCTTGTTCTATAAAACCAATGTCCGCATAAGGAGAAGCGTCCTCCGTGTGGACACCGATATTTAGGCGAAGATTAGGATTAGTAGAACCCTGAATAACAAATTGAGTTGCTCGGGTTGCGCCGGAGGGATTGTCCGCAGTTACGGTCAGCGGCCAACCCGGGCTCAAAGTTCCTACCCCCACCCTATTATTAAGAGAATCTACAAATAACGTGTTTGTATCCACTGTTAAATTTCCGCCAAAAAAGGCATTGCGCCAATTTACTAATGGTTGGCCGAGATCAAAAGTATTGTTAGTCCCTGGAGTTAAACTGTCGTCAAAAGTTGCCGCCGATACTCGAGATATAGCTGAGGCAAAGGTTTGAGAGAAATTAAATTGAGGATTTTGAGTGTTGTAGCTGGCCGTTAGATTGATTTGAAGCGCGTCATGGCCCGGGTAATTTACGAATTTTGTAAATTGCAGGTTATCAACGCTAATTTTATTGGTGGTGATAGTAGTGGAAGCATTAGCCCCTTCTTTAATTTGAATTTGGCCGCCCCCGATTAAAACAATATAAGTTGGATCTTTTTGGGGATTTTTCGCCCTTAATTTTATGTAACTTAAAGTCTTTCCCGGTTCATTTTCTATAGCTGAAGATTCACGAACGGCTCTTTTAATATAATCTAGGGCGAAACTAGATTGGCTGGTTACTTCATAGGAGCTAATTTGTCTATTTTGAATGCGGGCTGTCACCGCTAAGATAGAAATTAGAAATCCGGATGTTAAGCTAAGAAGCCCGACGTAAATAAGAAGTTCAATTAAAGTAAAACCCGCTTTAGATTTTAGTATTTTTGCAGTCAGATGAAACACATTTTAATTTTATAGTATTTTATGCCTAACACCTAACAACTAAAAGCTAACAGCTAAATTTGTTATAATTTATTTAATGGAAGCGGAAACTCGTATTTTATTAACTGGCGGGGGCACTGGTGGGCATATTTACCCATTGATTGCGGTAGCAGAACAATTAAAAGGCGTGCGGCTTCGTTATTTTGGTTACGCGGGAAGATATAGGGAATTGTTGCTGGCTAGGGGCGTCGAGACTTCTAAGGTGTTATCTAGTAAATTGCGCCGCTACTTTTCTTTTTTGAATTTTTTAGATTTCTTTAGATTTTTTATTAGTGTCTTTCAGAGCCTTTGGAAAATTTATTGGTTTATGCCGGATGCGGCTTTTTCTAAAGGTGGACCTGGAAGTTTGGCGGTAGTTTTAGCTTGCCGGTTTTATTTAATTCCAGTTTTAGTTCATGAATCAGACGCGATTCCGGGTTTAGCGAATAAAATTGCTGGGCGTTTCAGCAATAAAATTGATCTGGCTTTTGACGCCGCGCAACAGCAGTTTGTTTCCAGGGCGCCTATTGAGGTGGTAGGTCAGCCGGTACGTCAAGAAATACTCCAAGTGGAATCCAAAGAAATGGCCAGCAGGGTATTTAGTTTTGATCCTTTGCAGCCAACCATCCTGGTTTTAGGCGGATCACAGGGGTCGGAACCGATCAACGAATTTATTTTAACTGGGCTATCGGCATTGCTGAACAAATTTCAAATTATTCATCAAGTAGGCGAGGATAAGTATGAGGAATATAAAAATACTTATGAATTTATTGCGAAAGATTGGAGTCCGAGTTTAAGGCAGAAATATTTTTACGCTCCGTATTTTGATGAAAAAATTGTCAGCGCTTATAATGCCAGTGATTTAGTCGTGTCTCGGGCGGGCGCGGGCAGTATTTTTGAAATTGCTGCCAAGCTGAAGCCGGCAATTTTAATTCCTTTCCCCGAGGCGGCTAATGATCACCAGCGGGTTAATGCTTTCGAGTGCCAGAAAGCCGGATCGGCCATTGTTATTGAACAAGAAAATTTGTTGCCCAATCTTTTTATTAGCGTGGTGGAGTCGGTTTTAAAAAATGAAGGCCAGTTGAGTAAAATGATTTCCGCCGCCAAAAAGATTTATAGGCCGGACGCCGCGGTAAAAATAGCAAGAGATATATTATTGTTAATAAATTCTAAGCACGAAGCACCAAACTCTAAATAAATTCCAATGACCAAAATTTTAAATTCAAAACGTGTTTATATATTTTTGAATATTTATATTTTGATATTATTTAGGATTTAGATATTAGGATTTAATAAAGATATGGTTTCCAAATCTAAAAAAGAAATTAGAGTGCGAATCGCGCCATCTCCAACGGGTTATTTTCATATTGGCACTGCCCGCACCGCGCTTTTCAATTATTTATTCGCTCGGCAGAACGGCGGTGTTTTTATTTTGCGGATTGAGGATACGGATTTGGAACGTTCGGATAAAAAATTTGAAGAAGATATTTTTGATGGTTTAAAGTGGTTGGGTTTAGAATGGGATGAGGGGCCGGTTATTGATACTCAAAGTCAAAAGTCCCGCCAAGGGCGAGGCTCGCCAGAGGCGGCAAAAGTTAAAAGTCAAAATTATATTGGAAAATACGGGCCTTATAGGCAAACCGAACGATTAGATATTTATGAAAAGTATATCAATCAGCTTTTAGACAAAAATTTAGCTTATTATTGTTTTTGTTCTAAAGAAGATTTAGAAGCAGAGAGGCAGGCTATGATGACGCAAGGATTGGCGCCAAAATATAGCGGCCGGTGCCGCACTCTAAAGCCAGAAGAAATTCAAGAGAAACTTCATTCTAATACCAGCCGTATTATTAGGTTGAAAATGCCAGAATCGAAAATTACTTTTAAGGATTTAATTCGGGGTTCTATTAGTTTTGATACTGGCTTGATTGGAGATATTGCAATTGCGAAAGACACGCGGACGCCGCTTTACAATTTCGCGGTGGTTATAGACGACTATGAAATGAAGATTTCGCATGTGATTCGAGGGGAGGATCACGTTGCTAATACTCCTAAACAAATTGCGATCCAAAAAGCTTTAGATTTACCCCAGCCGCATTACGCGCACCTGCCTTTAATTTTAGACTCTGACCGGCATAAAATGTCTAAAAGATTTTCCGCCGCTTCTTTAAAAGAATATCGGGAAGAAGGTTATTTACCTCAAGCTATGATAAATTTTATGGCGTTGTTGGGTTGGCATTCTTCGCCAGAGCAAATGCAAGAGTTGGGTTTTTCACCAGACCGAGAAATATTTAATTTAGATGAGTTGGTAAGATTTTTTAATCTGAAACGCGTCCAAAAAGCTGGCGCTATTTTTAATATTGATAAATTAAATTGGCTGAACGCGCAGTATTTGAAATTTTTAAAAGATAAAGACTTGGCTGAATTATTGAAAGTGAAAAATGTAAAAATTATTGCTTTGGTTCGAGATCGGATGAAAAAGATTTCTGATTTTCAAGAATTAGCTGGGTCATTATTAAACCCCGTGGATTATTCGTTTGAATTGTTGATTTGGAAAGATTCACCCAAAGAAGTGATACTGGATAATTTAAAAGAATCTTTGAGAATCTTTTCCGCAACTTTAGCGGTGGATTTTAATCAAGAGTCATTGAATAAAACCATCGGTCTTTTAGCGGAACAGCGTGGGAAAGGAGAGGTCTTTTGGCCTATCCGTGCGGCTTTATCTGGCAAAAAAAATTCTCCCGGGCCGTTGGAAATTGCCGAAGCTATCGGGAAGAAAGAGACTATTAAGAGAATAGAAACTGCTATTAAGAAATTAAGTAATTAGTAACTGGCAATTAGTAAAATGAAAGATTTAATTATAATTTTGAGTTTTTTATTAATTATTAATTACTATTTACCAATTACCGTTTTTTCCGCTGTTCCTGATCAGTTAAAGCAATCTATTGACTCTAAACTTCAAGAATTGCAGAAAATTAACGCGGAAATTATGCAAACGGAAGCTGATTTAAAAAAGACCCAGAATCAAAAGCGCAGCCTTTCCCAAGAGCTTAAATCGTTGGATTATAATATCAGCCAAGTTAATTTAAATATTCGATCCACGGTTATTAATATTGATAAACTGGGTTTAGAATTAGACGCTTTGCGTTACGAAATCAGCGATGCGGAATTCCAGATTGAAATTAAACGCGCGACCATTATCCGTTTATTGCGAGAATTGCAGGAAAAAGATCGGGAATCTTTTTTGGCTTTGGTACTAAGAAATAAAAGTTTAGCCGACGGATTTTTTGAGATGCAGACTATTGCTGATTTGAATTCCGGACTTTCTAACGAGGTTCGGGATTTATCTTTGTTGAAAAAATCTTTGGATACTAAATTCCAGAACAGGAATTCTAAAAAAAGTCGCCTGCAAGCAGAAAATCAAAATCTATCCAATAGAAAAAATATCTTAGATGATCAGAAAAATACTCGCAGTGATCTTTTAGCGCAAACTAAAAATCAAGAAAAGATCTACCAGCAAGAATTAACAACTTTAGAAAAGAAACAGCAAGCAATTAGTGATGATATTGAAAAAATTGAAGATGAATTGCGCAGAACTTTTGATCCAACGCTTTTGCCAATTAAACGATCTGGGGTTTTAGGGATGCCCATCAAAGATCCGAGAATTACTCAGAAATTCGGAGAAGTTTCGCGGTTGTACGGAGGCAAGCCGCATAATGGCATGGATTTTGGCATGCCGATAGGCACGGAAATTTTCGCGTCAGCCGATGGAGTGATTTTCGCGGTAAGCGATAATGGCCGTTATCAATATGGCAGGCATATTCTGATTCAGCATGATAATAATTTGATTACTTTATACGCGCATCTCTCCAAGCCCATTGTTATTAAAGGGGCGGTTGTAAAAAAAGGAGATCTTATTGGATATTCCGGTAATACTGGCTATGCAATAGGGCGGGGGCATCTTCATTTTGGACTTTATTGGGCGCCGAGCGTGCTGTTAAAATCTTTTTTTAATTGCCCGTGTGGTTTAGTCCCGATTGGGGTTACTATTGATCCGCTTGACTATTTATAATATTTTTAATTTTGAACATTAAAATTTAGATATTATTTAGAGTTTAGATATTAGAATTTAGGGTTTTAGTATAATGGTATTATTAATATATGGCTAAGCCTTATTTATCAATTATTATTCCCGCTTTTAATGAAGCTAAGCGTTTGCCGTTGACCTTAGTTGATGTGGATAAACATCTGGCTAGTCAAGAATTCTCCTATGAAATTTTAGTAGTTAATGATGGGTCAAAAGACGGCACTTCGGAAATTGCGAGGCGTTTTTCCACTTTAGTGAAAAATTTAAAAGTAATTGATTTGCCGGAGAATTTAGGCAAGGGAGCGGCAGTTCGGCAAGGAATGATGGAAGCTAAGGGAAATTGGCGCCTTTTTATGGACGCGGATAATTCCACTTCGGTTAATGAATTTTTAAAGATGATGCCTTATTTTAAAGAAGGCTACGATGTGGTGATTGGATCTCGTGCCGTGCGGGGAGCTAAACTTCATCCGCCCCAGCCGCTTTATCGCCGATTAGTGGGGAGGCTAGGAAACTTATTTATTAGGATTGTGTTATTAAAAGGAATTTGGGATACCCAATGCGGGTTTAAGTGTTTTTCCGAAGAATCGGCAGAAAAAATTTTCCCATTAGTAAAAATTAATGGCTGGGGATTTGATATAGAGTCTTTGGCGTTAGCAAGGCATTTTGGTTATAAAATTAAAGAGATTCCGATTTTTTGGTCTAATAGTTTTTTTTCTCACGTTGTCCCCAGAACTTATTTGCAAGTTTTATGGGAAACTATTAAAATCTGGTGGTGGCTTAAAAAGGGACGATATAACAATTAACCTCAAATTCTAATATTTCATTTCTAAATAAATCTCAAATTATAAATTTCAAATAAGCTCCAACTTTTTAAATTTCAAACAATTTTGTAATTTGGTGCTCGGGATTTGTAATTTATTTGATATTTGGTGTTTGAATTTTGGAATTTTATTTTGATGGACAAACAATATTTAACCCAAGAACGTTTAGACGAGCTTAAACAGCAGTTACAGGAGTTAAGAACTAAAAAGAGAGCGGAAGTGGCAGATCGTTTAAAACGCGCTAAAGAGCTTGGCGATCTTTCCGAAAATTCGGAATATTTTGAAGCGCGCGATGAGCAGGTGGAAGTGGAATCCAAGATTGCAGAAATAGAAGATATCGTAAAAAGCGCCGCGATTATTCAGAAAACTGGCGCCACCGGAAGCGTTCAAATTGGATCTACCTTTGTAGTTGCTAAAGACGGCAAAGAGTTTAAATTTACTCTTGTTGGATCTAATGAAGCTCGTCCAGAAGCTGGTTTAATTTCTAACGAATCTCCTTTAGGAAAAGCTTTTTTTAGCAAAAAGGCTGGCGATGTGGTTAGGGTAAAAACTCCTGCTGGCGAGATGACTTATAACATTATTAGCGTTGAGTAGGATTGCCAAATGCTAGATGACATTATTAAGGATCGATTGAAGAAAGAGCGGAGTTATCCGGCGCGTGTTAAAAGAACTCATACGGTTTTTGAGGTTTTAAAAAGTTTCAGTTCTTTTTCTAAATCTAAGAAAAAAGTTTTTATTGTTGGTAGGGTAATGGGGTTGCGTGGACAGGGCGCGCTAATGTTTTTAGATATTCAGGATGGCTCTGGAAAAATGCAGGGAGTGGTAAAAAAAGATTTGGTGGGCGGCGATTTTCAAAAGTTTAAAGCCAATTTAGACCTTGGGGATTTTGTGGAAATTGGCGGCGTGGTTTTTAAAACTAAAAGCGGAGAAAAAAGCATTGAAGCCAGAAGCGCTAGAAATATCGTAAAGAGTTTGCGCCCCTTGCCATCGGTTTGGCATGGATTGCATGATGTGGAAGAAAGATTCCGGAAGCGTTATTTAGATTTATTATTAAATTCCGAAGTTAAAGAAAAATTATCCCAAAGATCTAAAATTATTGAGTATTTTCGGCAGACCTTATATAAAGAAGGATTTCTAGAAGTAGAAACGCCGATGTTGCAGCCAATTCCGGGTGGCGCTATTGCTCGTCCATTTGTTACACACCATAATGCTTTAGATATTGATTTATATCTTCGGATTGCGCCGGAACTTTATTTGAAACGTTTATTGGCGGGCGGAGAGGAAAAAATCTTTGAAATTGGCAGAAGTTTTAGAAATGAAGGTATTGATAAAGATCATAACCCGGAATTTACTACTATTGAGCTTTATTGGGCTTATCAAGATTATCGTAGCTTGATGAAATTTGTAGAAAAATTAATGAAGAAGTTTGTGCCTGGAAAATGGGGAGTGACTGAATTTACAGAACTTTTTAAAAAATACGCCAATCGTGATTGGCGAGGCTTGGAGGCGGATGAATTAGAAGAAATTTATAAAAAACAGATTAGGCCTAAGGTTGTGAAGCCGACTTGGGTTATTAATTATCCGGAAAAAATTATGCCTTTGGCTAAGTTAGTGGAAAATAATCAGGATTTAACCGAAAGTTTTCAGCTTATTGTAAATGGAGTGGAGTTGGTAAAAGGATTTTCGGAAATGAATGATCCGGTATTTCAGAGGAAGCAGATGGAGGAGCAGGAAAAAGATTTTCGGGCTGGAAATCCGGAGGCTTCCCGTTTGGACGCAGATTTTTTGGAAATGTTAGAATACGGCATGCCACCGGCGGCGGGCATGGCAATCGGCATTGATCGTTTAGTGGCTTTTGCCACTAAGTCTCATTCTGTCAAAGAAATCATTGCTTTTCCGACTTTACGGCCGAAAGCAGATTGATTTGCTATAATATAATTAATGGTTAAGGTAATGGTTTTTGGAGCTTTTGATGGCCTTCACGAAGGCCATAAAGAGATGTTTAAAGAAGCCAAAACTTATGGCCAGTATTTAGTCGCTGTTGTGACCCAAGATCATATTATTCAGCACCTTAAGGGGCATTTGCCTAAATTGGATCTTGGCGAACGTATGGCGGCTCTTCAAGACGAGGATGCGGTTGACGAGGTTTTGGTAGGCGATATAGTTTTAGAAACTTGGGAGGTGGTTAAAAAATATCGGCCGGATGTAATTGCTTGCGGTTATGATCAAGCTGATTTAAAAAAGAGTTTAGAGAAAAATTTAGCCAAGATTGGCTATAAGCCGCGGATTGTTACTTTAAAAGCCTTCGAGCCGGATAAGTATCATAGTAGTTTATTGAACAATTAACATCTTACACCCCACATCTAACATCTTACTTTATGCTAGACATCAATTTGCTCCGCAATGAACCGGAGAAAGTAAAAAAAGAAATTGCGAAAAAAAATGTTGACCCGAAAAAGGTTGACGATTTTTTATCTTTGGATGAAAAATGGCGCGTGAGCTTAAAAGCCATTGAAGAAAAAAGAGGTTTACAGAAAAAATTAAGCGAAGCGCGAGATATTGAAGCGGCTAAAAAGAATAAAGAAGAAATAAAGTCTTTAGAAGCGCAATTAGCAGTTTTAGAAAAAGATCGTGAGATCGCTTGGATTAAAATTCCGAACTTGCCGGATGCTGATGTACCGGCGGGGAAAGATGAAACTGGCAATCAAGTAATTAGAAAATGGGGAGAGCCGAGAAAATTTGATTTTGAGGCTAAAGATCATATGGCGCTTGGGGAAGCTTTGGGGATTATTGATGTAGAAACTGCTGCCAAAGTTTCTGGCGCCAGGTTTAATTATTTAAAAGGAGGAGCCGTGCTTTTAGAAATGGCGATTGTTAAATATGTTTTTGATGTTTTAACCAGTGAAAAGACTTTGAAAAAAATTGTTAAGAATATAGATAAAAATTATTCGGTTAAGCCATTTATTCCGGTTTTGCCTCCGGTAATGATTAAGCCCGAGGTTTTTAAAAAAATGGCTCGTTTAGATCCGGGTCAAGAAGAAGAGCGTTATCATTTACCCAAAGATGATTTATATCTTATAGGTAGCGCTGAACACGCGTTAGGTCCTATGCATATGGGCGAAACTCTTGAAGAAGACAAATTGCCAATTCGGTATCTTGGTTTTTCTTCGGCTTTTAGGCGAGAATCAGGATCTTATGGAAAAGATACCCATGGCATTCTGCGAGTCCATCAATTTGATAAATTAGAAATAGAATCATTTACTGTTCTGGAAAATTCTCGTAAGGAGCAGGATTTTATAGTGGCGATTCAAGAGTATTTAATGCAGTCTTTGAATTTGCCTTATCAGGTGGTAGCAATTTGTACTGGCGATATGGGCGGGCCGGATACGCGTCAAATAGATATTGAAACTTGGATGCCTGGACAAAATCAATATCGAGAAACTCATACTTCAGACTTGATGACAGATTACCAGTCGCGGCGTCTTGGCACCAAAGTAAAAAGAAAAGATGGCGGGGTAGAGTTTGTTCATATGAATGACGCGACTGGTTTTGCTTTGGGTCGGATTTTAATCGCGATTATAGAAAATTATCAGGAAAAAGACGGGTCAGTAATTGTGCCGAAGGTTTTAAGAAAATATGCCGGATTTAAAAAAATATCGAGCACATAATAAATTTATGTGCTCGATTAATGAAGGTTTAGAATGGATTTGATTTTCTGATATTCTGAATCATCTAAAAAATTGTATTCGTGGAGAAGGTCAATTTTTTGTTTATATCTGATATCGTTTCCTAAATTTCCTTTGAAATTAGAGTGACGATGTAAGTATTCGATTAGCAGGCAAAGATATTCATAAAAAGTGGCAACATCTTCATAAACATTGGTTGCTCCGTAGGGGCTGACACATCCGTAACGCGGGCTGTCAGTATTATCTTCCCAGACATAAAGTCCGGATTTTGGTTCACGATGCTTTTGGCCGTAAACATCATTACCGGCAGTTCTTTGCCATTGTTTCAGAAATTTTCCACCAGCTTTAAAAGTATGAAGATGGGCAGTTTCGTGTTGAACAGTAGAGCGGTCCAAAAAAATTTTTTCTTTAACGCAGATTTTTCCTTTTCCACAGCCAACATGAGCCAGATCTGCTTCGGAGCCGAAATGGTGATCTTCTCTGAAAGAAATAGTCTTGATATTACTTATAACTCGGCTATTCATGCCATTAAAGGCAGCAGAGATTTCTAACAGTTGGATTGAAGAAGGATCGCCCCGGATTAAGATTGTGTATTGATTGTAGCGGTAATAATCTTTTGATCCAAAAAGAGATTGGATTTCCAAATAAACCGATGGAGCAAAAAAGAAAAAAGCAGTCGAAGAGAGAAAGCCTAACAGCCCGATTGCAATTGATTCTCTAAGATTTGCTTTTCGTTTGGTCGTCTTCCAACCTAATAAAATCGCAACGATAACAAGGACCAGAATCAAAATTTTTATAAATAAGAGAATTACACCCCAATATTGGTGAAAAAAGATATTCATTAAATCCTCCGGTATTGCGGGTTGGGCCAATCTTTACGAAATCAGCGCGTCTAGTTAAACTGTTAATGAGCTTTGCGATAAATTATACTAAACATTTATACAAATGTCCAGTCAAAACTATAAAACCTGGATTAATCTAAAATCTTCATTAGCTGATCATAATTTGAAGATATTCCGATCCCTTATTGGTCCAAAAGTAAAACTTTGGGCTGTTGTTAAATCTAATGCTTATGGGCACGGTTTATTAACATTTTCTAAATTAGTAAATGAGCTTGGGGTGGATGGTTTTTGCGCGGATAGCGTTATAGAGGGAATAAAGTTGCGAGACAGCGGTATTAAAAAGCCAATTTTAGTTTTGGGCCCGACTTTGCCGAATTTATTGGCAGAAGCGAGGCGAAAAAATATTACGATTACCATTTCTAATTTCGATTTATTAGATAGATATTTAAAATCTAAAGAAAAACCCGATTTTCATTTAAAAATTGATACCGGCATGCATCGGCAGGGGTTTTATTTTTCAGAAATTGGTAAATTTCTGAAAAAACTTCGAACCTCGAACTCCGAACCTCGAACGCGCCTGAAGGGCGTCTATACTCATTTTGCTTCCGCTAAAGATATAAATTATACAACTTTTACCGATAAGCAATTTTTAGAATTCCAAAAGGCGATTCAGTTATTAGAAAAATCCGGTTTTAAAAATTTGATTAAACATTGCGCCGCGACCGGAGCCACCTTAATTAATAACAAATATCATTTAGATGCGGTGCGGATTGGCATTGGGCTTTATGGATTGTGGCCGTCTATGGAGTTGGAAGCGCAGTTAGGTAATAAAATTAAGCTACAGCCGGCGTTGTCTTGGTATTCGGTTGTCAGCGAAGTCAAAGATCTAAAGAAGGGTGATTATGTTGGTTACGATTTAGTGGAGCGTGTGATTAGGCCATCTAAGATAGCAGTAATCCCCATTGGTTATTGGCATGGTTTTGATCGCAGATTGTCCGGCATTGGCGAAGTTCTCATTAATGGCCGCCGTGCCAGGGTTTTAGGAAGAGTTTCTATGGATCTTATTGTTGTGGATGTGACGGGCATCAAATGTAAATTTGGCGATCGCGCCACTTTAATCGGCAAGCAAGGAAAAGAGGAAATAACTTTATATGAAATGGCGCGAAAAATTGGCACTAGCCACTATGAAGTCGTAACTAGAATTAACCCATTGATTGAGCGCACAATAATTTAAAAATTTTGAATGTCATCAGAAATTTCAAGCTCTAAGCATCAAATAACAAATAAGCTCCAAATACCAAATTACAAACCTGCTTGGAATTTAGAAAATTGTAATTTATTTGAAATTTGGCATTTGGGGTTTGGAATTTAATTTATTTATGGATCTTTATCAATCTCAAAACGGAAATAAACAAAATAGCCTTTGGCCACGGCTGAAGCTTTATCTTTTTTTTGGTGCCATTGGGTTATTAATGATTGGGGGGCTATACGCTCTTATTTTTTCTCAAATTTTTCAGGTTAAAGTTCAGATTTCTGGTTTGCAAAGATTGACCGAAGATCGTTTCTTTCACGATTTTGCCACTGCAGTTTTTCAAAATCGTTTAAAGGGTTTTTTAGGATTCAACAATTATTTTACTTGGCCATCAAACATTAAATTAAAAAATCCGTTGGTGGCTAGCGTGGATATTGATAAGCGGCTTTTAGAGAAAAAGATTTTAGTTAAAGTAGAAGAGCGTCAGTCATACGGTATTTGGTGCGGAGGTATGCCACACCCCACATCTTACATCTCACATTCTTCATGCTATTGGTTTGATAAAGGGGGCGTTCTTTTTGAAGAAGCCCCAGTGCCGGAAGGACATTTAATTTTACGCATAGATTCGGATTTAGAGACAATTCCGATGTTGGGGGAGCTGGCCGTCAGCGCGGAATTTTATGCTAATATAGATAAAATCTTTAAATTTTTCAGCGAAACAGGACTGCCTATAGATAGTTATGTTTTAAAAAATGATTTGCAGGAATTTCGCGCGCAGGTTAAAGATAGTCCTGAGATAAGATTTAGTCTGCGTTTTGACGTTAAAAATTCTTTGGATGCGTTAGAGCTTCTGATGCAAAAAGGAGATTGGAAAAAATCTAATTATGTTGATTTAACCGTAGAGAATAGGGTCTATATACAGTAGTTAGCCACTAGCGACTAGGGTTTAGTTTATAGATAAATATTGTTCCGGCGTGGGCGTAAGGTTCGTGAGGATTTTCTAGCCACTGGTATTCATCCTCCGGTTTTCTTAGATAAGCGCCTATAATTTTCGCTTTAGCCATTTGTAAATTAGTAGCGGAAATTGCCAGCCAATTAATGTTATCGGTGGTGGGAGTTCCTTCGGCGGAAAGCCAAGGTTCGGCGCGGTTGCCAAGATAATATTGAAGATCTCCGCTACCGTAATAATCCACAGCAATTTTTTCTTCGGGAGGTAAATTAGATTTTATCCATTGGGATAGTTGATTTAATCCCTGCCCCAAATCATAATTTTCATCTACTAAATATCTATAGCCTTTCATTGAACCGCCAGCCGCCATATTAAAATAAGAGGTGAAATGAGGATAAGCGATGAGGGCGGAAGAGAGATATAAAGTAAGGGCTAGTATTAAAAGAATTGTTTTTACGGAAATTCCAGCTAATTCATTAGCAAGAATAGTCAGTTTTATAATAAAATTGCGAGCTTTATTAAGATTTTCTAAATTAAACCAATTTTTTATAGATTCAGAAGTTAAGATTAAGATAAAAGGCAAAATCGGCAAGATTTTTTTATTCCCAACGGCAGCATAAGCGATTATTAAGAGAATCATAGCAAATTCTGGAAAGTGAGTACTGAAATATTCCAAAGTTTTTCCTGATCTTTTGAATAAGGTGCTGGCAAGGTTTTTAATAAATTTCCAAAATCCGATTAAGAGCGCGGCTATAACTGCCAATACTAAAGGTAGGGGTTCTTTTAAAGTAAAAACTGCCGGTAAATAGTACCAAGGGGCAGAATCATAAATATTTTCGAAAATATAAGTTGGGCTATTAAGAGATTGTAAATAAACCGATATGCCATTGAAATAATATTCTATAGGTTTTAATAGGAGGTGCGGATTAAGCCCTAGAAAAGTTTTTTCTGGATATGGCGATTGCCAAGTAAATAATAAAGTGAATAAGTATATTAATATGGCTGCAATGATGAAAATGAAGATCAGATGGCGGCAATATCTAAAAGCTTTTGCGATAAATCTTTTCCTTCTCTCGGTGGAATTAGTGAGCGGCCAATCTTCCATTACGCGGGTGAAATAAAAAATTATCATTAATAAGATGCAATATGGGATTAAGAATACAGCAGAAAAATTAAAAAGTTGGGCAAGGCCTAGGCTCAATCCAGCCAGTATTAAATTTCTCGTATTTTTATTAAGTAAAAATTTTAAAAAAGCCGTCAAGGCTATAAAAATTCCCAGAGTTGTCCCAATGTCCGCAATAACATAATGTCCTTTAGATAAGAGCGTGGGTGAAAAAGCTAAGAAAAATACCGGCAATAATGCCCACCAGCGTCCAATTAATTCTTTTGAGAAAACATAAGTTAAAAGAATTAGAATAAAGGCTAATATGATAGGAATAATTCTAGCTAGGTTTAGGTTAAGTTCGGGGCTTTGAGTATCGGCATTTTTTATTAAAAGTGGCAAAGAAGAAAGGATGCCTGTTAATGGCGACGTATTAGCAATGCCTTCGCAATTAAGTGTTGTCAGGCATTGGCGTCCCGAATTAATGTTGATATTTTCATTGATAACAGCGGATTCTTGCCAAGCTGATGAAAGTATTAAAAAAATAGCGGCAGAAGCTATTAAAGAAAAAATTGCTATGCGGAGAGTTGCGCTAAGCTTGCTTAACATATATATAATTATAACAGATATGTTTTTCAAATTTCCCAAAGACGACAAAGATTTTAAGTGGACCCGGCATATTAAAGATAAAATGCTTTTTTATCATATTTCCGAACAAAAAATTAAGGCAATTTTGAAATCTCCGGATAGGCGTGAGGAGGGGATTGCGCCTAATACTTCGGCGGTAATGAAAAGAAATGACAAACCCAAGCGTCAGGAAGAAATTTGGGTGATGTACAGCGCCGCTGGCGCAAGTTCAAAGTTTAAAGTTAAAAGTTCTAAGTTAATTCTGGTGAGCGCTTGGCGTTATCCGGGCAAGAGCAAGCCAGGTAAGGAGATCCCGATACCAGAGGATATTCTGGTAGAGTTGAATCTAAATTAAAAATAAAAAAACGCCCATTTATAGGCGTTTTGCTAGAGTTCTATTTTTATAATTCGGGTCTGCGGTAACTTCTTTTACTTTTCCAAGCCAGTCGGGGATTTTGACGCGGTCATTTTTTTCTGTGAGCTCAATTTCTAAAAGCATCAATCCGGCCAGGCGTTTCGGGGCTTTAAAAACATCTAATTCAAAATACTGATTTTTCCAAAGAAAACAAATTCTTTCTTTGGAAATAAGTTCGGTATCGGGGTCTTGCCGTTCTAATAGTTCGCGGTACTCCGCGCTAGTAATTCTTTTTTCTTTTTCTTCGCGGACCGTGGGAGATATAGTCGGTAGTTTGAAGGTTCTAAAATAAATAGAGTGGCCTTCTTGGCTGCGTCTGCGTATTCGGCTTTGCGGTCCCGAGGTTTTAAGATATCCCTGTTCAATCTGAACAGTTTGGTGGGGAACAGGAATATCCGATAGATTAAACGACTCTTGCATTAAAAATTTTCTTTCAATTTCTAATGACGCTGGTATACCGAGTATTCTTTGGATTGCTTTTAGCAATCGGCGCATTTTTCCCTGAAAGAGAGTGGAGTTATTTATGACGGCAAGATGAGAATGTCCTAGCCAAACATGTTGGGTGCGTTGGTCGGCTTCTATGGCTTGTTCCGGTGTTTTTTCCAGCCGCGCCGCATTATTGTCTTGAGTATAAAGATCTGGACGCCCGTCTGCGACAGTGAGAAGATGAAACACCGCGTCGTACCTTTTATCGCGCAGGCCGACAACACCCCAACGATTCCTTTTTAAGATTTTTCGGAATTCTTTGGGTTCTAGATAAGCCGCCGCATCCATACAGCCACGATCCAGCAGTATTAATTTTTTCTTGCCATTTTTAATTCTGGCTAATTCAGCGAAGATTTTTTCTTCTAACAGAATTTGAGTTCTTATCAGTAATTCTTCAAAAGCCAGATATTTTTTCTTCGATTGAGCTTTTAGGGTCAGCGGGGAAACTCCACTGTTAATTAAAAGCGTCGCCGCTTCCGGAACGCAAATTACTGAAACCCCATGATTGGCCAGCTTCTCCGGCACATAATTGAACGCGGTAGTTTTCCCCGCGCACGGCCCGCCCGTGAGGACGATTCTTTTCATTTATTCTCCCACTCCTATCTATTTGTTAAAAATCTGTAAATATTTTAACATAATTGCTATGAAACTTTCTATCGGCATTGTGGGCCTGCCAAACGTAGGAAAGTCCACTCTTTTTAAAGCAATCACTAAAAATGATGTTTTGATTGCGAATTATCCTTTTGCCACCATTGATCCCAATGTGGGCGTGATTCCGGTTCCGGATGAACGATTAAAAAAGCTGGCGGATTTGAGTAATTCCAAAAAGGTTATTCCTGCGGTAGTAGAATTTTACGATATTGCCGGTTTGGTTAAGGGCGCCAATAAAGGCGAGGGGTTGGGCAATCATTTTTTGTCGCATATCCGCGATACTAACGCGATTGTAATGGTTTTGCGGTGTTTTAAAAGTGATGAGATTATCCATGTGGAAAATTCCGTGGATCCTTTGCGGGATTTGGAAATTATCAATACCGAGCTGGCATTAAAAGATTTAGAAACTATTGAAAAGGTTTGGAAAAAAGCCGAAGGCGAAGCAAAAATCGGCAATAAAAATGCGGAAAAAGATTTGGAAGCGCTTAAGCAAGCTAAAGCCGCATTGGAGGCCGGAAATCTTCTGATAGGGGAGCGTTATGCGCTTATTCGTACGAATGTGCGAATAAGCGAATTAAATTTATTGACAACGAAAAAGCAAATTTATCTTTTGAACGGCAAACCAGAAGATGTTTCTGAAGAGCTGAAAAAGAAAATTGCGGATTTGGGCGGCTCTTATCTTGTGGCGGATTTATCTGTGGAACCAGACTTGGGAGAACTGATTAAAAAGGCCTATGAAAGTTTGGGTTTAATCAGTTTTTTTACCACGGGCGAAGATGAAACTCGGGCTTGGACAATTGCGCGCGGCATAAAAGCGCCGCAAGCCGCAGGCGTGATTCATACAGATTTTGAGAAAAAATTCATTAGGGCTGAAGTTATTGGATGGGATAAGTTGCTGGAGGCAGGCGGCTGGTCTAAGGCAAAACCCAAGGGGTGGTTGCGTTTAGAAGGAAAGGAATATGTGGTACAAGATGGAGACGTAATAGAAGTGAGGCATGGATAAATAACTAGCGATTTTTTTTCAACCATCTGGCGATGAGGGTTAGTTGGGGGGAGGAAATAAAAAAGCCCGCGTTCTCCGTCGGTCGACGGATACTAGCGGGCTTTAGATTTTACGTCTTGAAACACTGACATTCTTCGAACCTGCTTTTGTTGTGGTCGTTTTTTTCCATCACTTTCCAGAACGTCTTTCCGATGAAGATCTGGATCTCCGTTACGGGAATCAGATAGTCCGAACCGTCGGGTTCTTCTGACGCTTTTTTGTTACCACACGCCAGAAGCGCGTCCCGGACCACTCTTTCGTGTTCCAGTCGCAGTTGCCACTCTTTCATGTTTTTCTCCTTGTTAAAGAGTTGGATTACCACGAATCTCTCGCGGCAGAGATTATCGGATTACTTGATTCCGATAATAACTTAATATAGCATATCTAGTTATAAACGTCAAGTTTGGTACTATCCCATGGGATAGTACCATCTAACTACTTGATAGAATTCAGAATCTCGCTAGTTTTCCTATAGGCGTCTTTGAGTTTGGGATCACGGATAGGGATGATGCCTTTGGCAATTTGTTCGGCTTGTTGTTTTAAATTTGCCACAATATTCCGGCGGGCGATTTCTCCCTCTTCGCTTTCTGATCCGTTAATTAAATCTTTGGCTAGTGTGGCTACTTCTTCAATAGGGGAAGTGATGAGTAAAACCGGCAGTTTTTTAAAAGTTCTTTTAACCGCGCCCGCGTGAGTATATTCCGTGGCGTATTTAACGGTGGCGCCATTTTGCACTTTTTGGATGGCGTCTTTTTTGTTGAGAAGATTGGTGGTGTCATCAATCGCGGCAATGGGTTGAAAAGTGACCGTATCAAAAATGAGATTATCTACGCCGTTAAAATAGTCATCAAATTTACTGGTGCGGACAGTGACAAAACGGCCGCCAAACCAAGATCCGTTCATTCCCAAAGTTTTTACAGTTTCCAATAGCTCACCATTTTTTTGGATGATATTTTGGTGGGCTTGTTCCGCTGGTTTTTTCAAAGAATTCTCCATTAGCCATTGTTTTTCTTGCCCAGTGACTCGATGCAGGTCTTTTTGAATTTCACTTTCTGCTATAAATGCTAGAAATTTTCTTGGATCTATTCGGCAGTCATCATCTACAGGGAAACCTTTTTCGCGTAGTTTTTTCGCTCGCTCTTGAAGCGGGAATTTTAGTTTTTCTACATAACCCCAAACCGAAGCAACAATTTCTTTTTTAGAGGCGGCCTCTTCGGCTTTTTCCAAGATTGGGCGCTCAAATCTTGATAGCATTATTATAAATTAACCCAAAACTTTCTAACTTACAAATTATTTCTGCCTTAGTATATAATTAGTATTATTATGAACCCCGAACCCAAATTTGAGCATTCAGCTTTAGAACAAGATATTGAGCGGTTAGCCGGAGACATCAAAGACAGAAAAATTTCAGGAGTTGTAGAACAAAAGCGGGCGATTAAGGAATCTTTAGGTCAAGTGATTAAGCCAGCGCCTATTTCTTCTCATCCGGCTAACCATACTCAATCTAATGTATTGCCAAGTTATCTTCAGGATGCTCCGGACGCCATCAAATTAAATGTGGAAAAATTATTGGATTTGGCTTGGCATAAAGGGGTATTAGCCGCTGCTAATCAAGCTAAAAAGGGCGGCCCATTAATTTTAGACGCTTTTCACGATGCAGTTACGGATAAATTGTATGAAGAATTAAAAAAACGAGGACACCTTGGATAATTTTCATTTTTTAATTTCTAATTTTTAATGATGAACTTAGTACTTTTAGTTATTGTAAGTTTAGGTGCTGGTTTTGGTATTTTTTGGTTTTTTCATAAAATTGTTTGGAAAAAGCTTTTTCTTAGTTCTTTAAAGTTGCGGCTTTTGTCTGTGCGGTTGCCTCAATATGAAGAAACTAAAGAAAAAAAAGATATTATTCCAGAAATTAATCATTTCAGCCAGTTGCTGGGAGCTCTTTCTAATTTAAAAGCTCCATTTTCTTTTGAAGTGGCGGTGCATAATGTAGGCGAAGATATTAATTTTTATGTTGCGGTCCCGGAGGCCACCGTAGAATTTACGAGCCGCCAGATTCAGGGTTTATGGCCGAACGCGCAAGTGGAGCGGGTGGAAGATTACACTATTTTTAATCCTCAAGGAGCTGTTCGAGGGGCATATTTAAAACAAGAGCAGGGGCAGATTGCTCCTATCCGCACTTATGTTGAAGCGGGTTTGGATACTTTTTCCGCTGTGTTAAGTAATTTTTCTAAATTAAATGCCGTAAGTGAAGGATTGGCGTTGCAAATTTTAGTAAAGCCCGCGCCTAAATTTGCGCGGCAAAATATCAGCGAGCGGGTTAAAAAATTAAAAAGGGGCGATCAAAAGCCATCTAAAGATAAAGATAAGCCCGCCGAGCCGATAATTATTGATCAAGAAGCGATTAAAATTTTGGAACAGCGGCTCACTAAGCCATTATTTGCGGTGAATGTTCGTTTATTGTCCTCTGCGCAAAATGATGATCGGGCGAAATCTTTATTAGAAGGTTTAGGTGGATCTTTTAGCCAGTTTGCTTCGCCGACCCACAACAGTTTTAAGGAAATGAAGCCGCGGAATCTTCAGAAATTTATTTTTGAGTTTATTTTTCGGCAATTTAATTGGCATGAGACTATGATTTTAGGCGCGGATGAGCTTGCAAGTATTTATCATTTTCCAACTAGTCTTACCGACATTCCCAGGATTAAATGGGTGAAGACTCGCGATGCCCAACCGCCATTAACTTTGCCCAAAGCCGGAACTTTAATAGGGGAGAGCGTGTTTCGTTCAGAAATCCGGCCGGTTTTCATCACTGATGAGGATAGGCGCCGGCATGTTTATACTGTTGGCCAAACTGGCACGGGAAAATCTAATTTGTTAGTGAATATGGTGGTTGGAGATATTGAAAAAGGCAAAGGTGTGGCAGTAATTGATCCGCATGGAGATTTAATCCAAAGCATTTTAAATGTGATACCGGACAGCCGGGAAAAAGATGTGATTATTTTTGATCCGGGAGATATTCAAAAGCCATTGGGTATGAATATGTTGGAAAATGACCCAAGCCGTCCGGAAGAAAAAACTTTTATTGTTAACGAAATGCAGAGTATTTTTAACAAGTTGTTTACAGCGGAAACTATGGGCCCGATGTTTGAACAATATATGAGAAGCGCGCTTTTACTTTTGATGGACGATCCGTCAGAAAAAGCGACGTTGATGGAGGTGCCGCGAGTTTTTACGGACGCGGAATATCGCAAACGTTTGTTGTCTAGAGCCACTAATCCGGCAGTAATAGATTTTTGGGAAAAAGAAGCCGTGAAGGTTGGCGGGGAAGCTTCTTTGGCGAATATGACACCGTATATCACTTCCAAGTTTAATAATTTTATTGCCAATGATTATGTGCGCCCGATTATTGGCCAGCAGATTTCGGCTTTTAATTTTCGGCGGTTGATGGACGAAGGAAAAATTCTGTTGGTGAATCTTTCTAAGGGGCGAATAGGGGATATTAATGCCGGGCTTTTAGGTATGGTGGTGGTGGGCAAGATTTTGATGTCAGCACTTTCTCGCGTGGATTTGCCCCAAGAAAAAAGGCGGGACTTTAATCTTTATATTGATGAGTTTCAAAATTTTACCACGGATTCCATTGCTACGATTTTATCCGAGGCGCGCAAATATCGTTTGAATTTGGTAATTGCCCATCAATTTATCGCGCAACTAGAAGAAAAGATTCGGGACGCGGTTTTTGGCAACGTCGGTTCGCAAATTGTTTTTCGGGTAGGCGCGGAAGACGCGGAATTTTTAGTTAAGCAATTTGAACCGATATTTACAAAAAATGACTTGATTAATCTGGATAATTTTAACGCTTACGTGAAGATTTTAATCAATGGCCAGACAACGTCGCCGTTTAATATCCATACTTTAAAAGCTAAGGCGGGCATTCCGGAAAAAGGACCGCGGATTAAAGAATGGGCGCGGAATACTTATGGGCGGGACCGGAGTGAAATAGAAATGAATATTTTGGCAAGATTGAGGCGGTAGGCGGTTTCCTATTTCCTCCGCCAATTAAGTCTCCGGTCGTCATAAATTAAAACTCAGTCGTTATACGGAAAATTTATAACTCGCCCTCTCCGCCAGCTGGCGGATTCGGAACTCAAACATATAAATTTTCTTACTCCTTCGTTAATTTATTGAGACGCCCTCCGACAGATTGGCTCTAGAAATAGGAAGCCTTATGAGAAATTTGGTTTTTTTTAATCTTTTTTGTGGGGTTGTTAGAGCGAGAGGAAAATAAACAATATAAGGTTAAGGTGCCTCATACTGGAGAAGTTCTAGTATCATTTGTCAAATTTCGGTTTTTTAGCCCACCTTATTTTTAAAGCAGCGTGATGGAGGCCAGCTATAAATTACTGTGAATCATAGAAAAATATCCATGTTTGAGTCCCGAGTCCGATATTCATCGGACGAGGTCGAGTTGGATATTTTTCGACCCTAAGAGGGAATGATGAGCAGATAATTTATCTGGCCGGATATCTTAGCTGTGGAGAAAATAAGGCGGGCTATCAAGCCCCAACTTTGATATGTTCTTTGGCATATTCCAGCTTGGCTCCTACTTTTTTGCCGGGGTTGAAGATGTTTTGCGGGTCAAAGATTTTTTTGATTTCCTCAAAAATGGCGTAGATTTTTTCTCCGTAGAGCATTTTAAGATATGGGCTGCGGATCAGGCCGTCGTTGTGTTCCGCGCTGAATGAACCGTGGTATTCAACAATCAATTTGTTTACTTCTTCCATTACTTGGAAGATTTTTTGTTTTTCTGATTCGTCCGCTAATTTCATTAGGGGAATGATGTGAAAATTGCCGTCGCCGACGTGTCCGGCAATGGTATAAAGAAGTTCGTAGCGGTCTAAAATCGCGTAAAGTTTTGGGAGGAATTCCGGCAAGTATTCTGGTTTGACTATCAAGTCGTCAATAAACGGCGCGGTGCGTTTATCTTTTACTCGTTTGCGGAGCAAGTTGAAACTTTCATGTCGAATAGCCCAATATTTTTTGGCTTTTGCTTCGGTGTTTGTAATTCTGGTTTGAATGGGAAAATTGGTTAAGCGTTTTTGCGCGTTAGCGAGTTGGCCGCTAATTTCTTCTTGATTATCGCCTTCAAATTCGGCAAGCAATATGAGTTTGGGAATGCCGCCAGTCAGCGTCATTATAAATTCCGGCAGAAATTGAAAAGCAAGCGATAAGGCATTTTTCGCGCCCATGCTTTTGGCAAAACCCCAGAAGAATTTTACTGCCAGCTTAAAAGTATGGTCATCAAAAGATTCAAAACTTACTGGTTGGAGCGGCAAAATAGTATGCACAATATCCGGAAGTGATTTAAGGTCTTTTAAAAATATGACCAGCAAACCGGAATGTTTTTTAGCTTGAATTAACCGGAAAGTTGCTTCGGTCATAATACCCAGAGTTCCTTGGGCTCCTGCTATCAAGCGTGCAAGATTAAATTCTTGTTTTTCTTTATCCCAAACTTTCCAGATGTTATAGCCGGAAGAATTTTTATTGACATCTATTTTAGATTTTTGGATTAAATCATAGTTTTTATCAAGTAATGTGAAAACTTTGCGATATATTTCGCCTTCATAGTTTTTTTGTGCCATTTTGGCGTCCAGATCTTGACGGTTAAGTTTTTTTAGTTCATATTCTTCGCCGTCGTTTAATACCATCTTTAAAGATTCAATAAAATCTTCAGTTTTGCCGTATTTTAAAGTCATTTCACCGCCGGAGTTATTATTAACCATTCCGCCAATAGCGCAAATTTCTCTGGAAGCCGGAAAAGAGGGGAGTAGCCAGCCGTGTTTCAGGGTTTCTTTTTCAAAATCGCGGTAAAATACACCTGGTTGGGCAACAGCTTTTTGGTCAGCTACGGAAATTCGATTAAAATGTTTTTTAAAATCTAAAACAATGGATTCGGTTAGCGGACCGCCAGTCATATCGGTGCCAGCCGAGCGAGCGGTTAAAGAAAGTTCGGGCTGTTGAGATTTATTTTCCGCAACAAATTTAACTAGTTTTTTAATATCTTCGCTATTTTTAGGAAAAACCACCGCCTGCGGTTGTACTTCAAACAAACTCGCGTCCCTACTGTAATACTTGAGTGTTTCTTGGTCAGTAGCCACTTCACCGCTTATTATATTCTTCAATTCTTCTAGCAGTGCCATAGAAATAATTTTAACATAATAAAACCGACTTCATAGCCGGTTTTATTTTAAATACCCAACTCGTTTTAGCCAATATTCGTTTTCCCATTCCCAGAGCCGTTTGGCGGCTAAAAACGCTTCAAAGTCATTTTTCCAGTAAGGGGATTCTTGGATAGCGGTAACGCCGGTTAGGGGGCCCCATTCGTGGCTTTGGTCGTCCGCGCATAATTTTACGCCCGGCAATGAAGGATAGGGTTTTCTAATTTTTTCTTTGCCGCCTTTAGGGCGCATTGTTGAGCGGCATTTTTGACAGGTTTTAATTTGATCAACGCGAAGAATCCAGCGGGTTTGGGGCGGGGGAACAGCCGGATCATTGGTGAGGGCATGCATATAAGCGGAAGTCTGGAGATCATAGTCTCGGTAAAAATCCATTGAAGTTTTGATGTCCAGAACGCCAAATTTTCCGCCGATGAGAGCCAAAGAATCAATGGTGCCGGCGTACGCGTGTTCTAAATTTAAAATTCTTCGTTCAATGTGTTCTTGGGATACTTGGATATTGTTTTTATCCAAGAAATTTTTAAAAGCGGTGATGGCGGGCAGAATACCTGGATCAATCTCTTGGTTTTCGCCAAGAAAGATTTTTTCAATAGTGTTATGAATTAGAGTTCCTTCTTCCGCGGATTTTTGAGTTTGAGCATTTGCCGCGGCAAAACTGGAAGCGGCGCCATAATAACGATATAAAGCCGGTTTAGCTTTAATAGTTACGATTTTAGTAACGCGAGGATACCAATAGCCATTAATTTCATAGCCGTTAGCTTCTTTAAAATCTTCGGGAGTTTTATAATAATCCATGAAATTGGAATTTAAAATTTAAAAGGCAAAATTCAAAAGTTTGGTGTTCTTCGGACGGATTTTAAAACACTTTTAATTTTTGAATTGTAATTTTGACTTTTGATTTTTAGATTTTGATTTATTTTAACAAAAGTTGAGTATAATTTATAATATCACCAGCGCCCATCATTACAATTATAGGGTTTAGGGGGTAGGGTTTAGGGGGTAGAGATTTAATGATATTTTCGATTGATTTTTTTAAGTCTTTTTCTGGTTTGATAATATAAGTAGCGTTGGTGGCTTGAGCGAGTTTTTCTATAAGTCTGCGGTTCTCGGCAACGGCCTTGGAGTTTTCCCTGCCAGCCACCTCATAGGTGGGGATTAGGATAAGCTGGTCTGCGTCTTTAAACGCGGTTTTAAAGTCATTAAATAGCAGTTTAAGCCTCTCCATCTGGTGGGGCTGAAAAACGCATATAAGGGCATTTTTAGGGTATTTCTCGCGAAATCCAGCTAGGGTAGCCTTGATTTCTGTGGGATGGTGGGCGTAATCGTCATAGACTAAAACTTTGAACTTTGAACTTTGAACTTTGAACTTTTCGCTGACATTTAACTTTCCTCGATATTCCATTCGGCGCCAGGCGCCGGTGTATTTTCCGAGCGCGCGCAAAATTATTTTTTCTGGGATTTTTAAATATTGGCCAATGGCATAGGCGAGTAAAGCATTTTGAACATTATGTTCGCCGGGAATTTTTAATACCGCTTTTATTTTTTTGGCGATGGCGGGATTTTTCGGCCGTTCTAGCACAATGCCACACTGGTTTCTAAATTTCTCAAAGGCTTTTTTTACGTTGGCGAAATTTTTATAAAAATCCAAATGTTCTTTATCTATATTAGTAATCACCGTGATTTCCGGAGCATAATGGAGAAAAGACGCTTTCCATTCGTCGGCTTCCAGAATTAGCCACGGGCTTTGTCCTTTGCGGAAATTGACTCCATAGGAGTCATCGCGAGCGGAGCGTGGCGATCTTATATTAGTGTAAGATTGCCACGTCTCCGCCAACTGGCGGATCCTCGCAATGACGTGGGGGGAAAATTCTTTTAATAAACTGCCGACTATGACCGTGGGATCCAGGCCAGCTTCAATTAAAACCAACGTGGTCATTGCGGTAGTAGTAGTTTTGCCGTGCGCGCCAGCAATGGCAATGGTTTGGTATTTTCGAGTGAGTTCGCCTATTGCTTCGGGGTAAGATTGTATTTTGATTGTAGCTCTTCGACTATGCTCAGAGGCTAATTGGCGGGCTTTTTTTAATTCTGGATTGTTGTTCGGAATCGCTTGATTATAAATCACCGTGGAAACATCGGGACGTAAATTGTTTGCCGAATGTTTTCCGATGTAAATCACCGCGCCTTCTTTTTTTAAGGCGTCAGTGATAGGGGAGCGGGTTAAATCCGAACCGCTTACCTTATATCCTTCTGACAAAAAATAACGCGCCAAAGCGCTCATTCCAATGCCGCCAATACCGATGAAGTGAATCAGATTGTTTTTTGCCATGTTTTAGAGTATTATATCACTAAGTTTAACGTTTGTTCTTTAAAAAAATGTTTTTGATGAGCATCTCTATCTATAAAGACGTTTTGCAGGAAATTAGTTTTTAATTGATTAAGCCAAGTCGCTAGGGAATAGCGGCTTTTTTATTACTTCTTCTGTCGTACAATAATTCTTTTACGCCAGATAAGACTTTTTGCTATTGAGTCAATATAATCGGTTCTTTGTCTGTAATGACAATTGTGTGCTCAAAATGGGCTGACAAGCTATTATCAGCGGTTGCGTAGCTGTCGTCGGGTAGCTGAATGATTTGATCAGAGCCGGCGCTGACCATTGGTTCAATTGCTAGCACCATTCCGGGCCTAAGTTTTAAGCCACTCCCCTTTCGGCCATCATTAAATACGGTGGGATCTTCATGGAGTTCTTTTCCGATTCCGTGTCCGGTTAATCCCTTTAAAACTTTAAATTTATTTTTTTTGACAAAAGAATTGATAGCATAGCCGATATCGCCAAGAGTTTTTCCAGGAATACATTCCTTAATGGCAATTTCTAAGGCTTTTCTAGTAGTGGCAATCAATCTTTGGGCAATTGGTGATATAGTTCCTATTCCAATAGTCCAGGCAGCGTCGGCATAATATCCGTCATAGATGACGCCAAAATCCAATTTTAAGAGATCCCCGGATTTTAATTTATAATTCGTTGGTAGTCCATGAACGATAACTTCATTAATAGAAGCGCAAATTGAGTTTGGATAAGGTTTTTTCGCGCCATAGGGATGGTAACCTAAAAATGCCGGTTGGCCGCCGGATTGAATAATTAATTTTTTCACGCGTTCATCAATTTCTTTTAATGATGAGCCAATTCTTATTTCCGCAATGATTTTTTTTGCCGTTACGGCAAGAATTTTTCCTGCCGCAGCAATTTTTTTAATTTCCTCGGGCTTTTTGATCATGCCAATTTTATTTTCGCATTTCGTATCCCAGAATTTTTAATACTTTTTGATGGACTTCAAACGGCATTGATTCGCCGCTAATTTTATTTACGGAATAGTTGTGTTTTCCCAACTCTTCAATAATCGGCTTAGTGCGATTTTCAAATTCTTCCAATCTAACTTTGATGGTTTCTGGCGTATCTAAAACTCTTTTATAAAGTTGGCCAGCGCAAATTGGGCATTTATCTCCGGGGTGATTAGCTAATACGGGAATTTTACAAATAGAGCAAACTTTTCGATTAGTATTTCTAAATATGGAAGCATCGGAATGGACATCAAGAAAAATAAAAAATATATTTTCTCGTTCATAACTTTTTTCCAGCGTTTGAATTAGCCCTGGCGTATTTTTGTCTCCAAAAGCTTCAAATAAAGTTCTAGGTGAACCGCTGAAGACCACAGAAAGTCCGGCTTTGGCAATTTCTTGAACTTTTGTTGTAACAAAATTGAGCACCCATTCTGGCGTCATTAGTTTTCCTCCATCCCAAAGAATCCGTTCTCTTTGAATGATAGGATCACTTTGTTTGTGCGGGTCATGCACTATCCACTCTACTTCTTTTCCAGTATCAAAATGAAAAAATCCCTTTGCCCAAGAAAGAAGATTAGCCTGTGTTCCTTTTCCGGAACCAGGCTTGCCCTGAATAATTACGACTCGCTTCATTAGCTTATTTTATACCTTCGTACTCCCTAATCACAAGTTGAGAATCTAATTGTTTCATAGTTTCTAAAGCTACCGAGACTACGATTAAAAGAGCGGTGCCGCCGATGGTCAAGGTTTGGATGCCAGTTAAAGATTGGGTGAATATGGGGAAAACCGCGATTAGGCCGAGGAAGAGAGCGCCAAAAAGTGTAATGCGATTGCTAATTTGCCCAAGAAATTTTCCCGATGGTTCGCCTGGTCGGATACCCGGGATGAATCCCCCGCTTTGTTGAAGATTCTTGGCAATTTCTTTCGGATCAAAACTAACGGCGGTATAGAAATAAGTAAAGACGACAACTAAAACAAAATAAATTAATCCATAAATAAGCTGATTATTTAAGAATCGAGTTACTAAATCCTGGATTCTTAAAGAAAAATCTGGAGCGAAGATTGAAGAAATTTGAGCAAAGAATTGCGGAAATAATAAAATAGAAATGGCAAAAATTATAGGGATGACTCCCGCTTGGTTAACTTTGAGCGGCAAATAGGTGGAAACGCCGCCATAAACTTTATTGCCGCGAATTCTTTTAGAGTAAGCGATGGGAATTTTTCTTTCACCCTCGCTTATAAAAACCACGCCAGCAATCACTATTGTGCTTATTAAAATAAAAGCAAAATAAGTTGGCAGCATAGACGGCGTGTAAGAAATAAAAGCGGATTGGATCACGCTTGGCAGGCCGCTAATAATGCCGGCAAAAATTAATAAAGAAACGCCGTTGCCAATTTTTTGTTCCGTGATGACTTCACCAATCCACATTAAGATAACAGATCCGGCGGTAATGATAATTACATTTTTAAACATATCTATCGGGCTTAAAGAGTTAATGGCTTGCTGGCTGATTAACAGATTTAAAAATCCGTAGCTTTGAAGAAGCGCTAAAGGCACGGTCAAAAATCTTGAATAGCGGTTAAATTTTGCTCGACCCACCGGCCCCTCTTCGTAATACATTGTTTTTAAAGCCGGGAAAATCATGGTTAAAAGCTGCATAATAATTGTGGCAGTGATATAGGGGCCTACACCTAACATAGCGATAGAAAGATTATTTAGGGCGCCGCCGGAAAAGAGGTTAAAAAATCCAAAAAGCTGATTGGAAGCAAAAAGATTTTTTAAATTTTCTGGATTAATGCCTGGAATGGGAATGGCGGCGAGAATTCTAAAAACCACCAGCCAAATAATTACGGTTAAAACTTTTTTCCGCACATCACCTACTGTGAAGATTTGAAGAAATTTATTCATTAACGAGATTCATTTATTATTTTTCCTCCGGCAGCTTCGATTTTTTCTTTTGCCGATTTAGATACGGGAATATTTTTGATCGTGAAAGCTTTTTTGATCTCACCATTACCTAAAATTTTAATTTTTCCTGCGTTTTCTGAAGAAATAACTCCATCTTGAGCTAATTTTTCTAATCCGTTGACATTCACCGAGAGCAATTTATTAGATTTTTTAGAATTTCGGGTTCCTCTAAGCTTAGGCAATCTTTGAATAAAATCTCTTTCGGCAGGGCGAATACGCCGGCCGGAACGGGATTTTTGCCCCTTAGTTCCATGTCCGGAAGTTGTGCCTCTTTTACCTCCCCTACCCACTTGGGTTTTTCTCTTCTTGAGAGGATGGTTGGGTTTAAGTTCGTGAAGCAACATATTTTTATTTTTTTTCGTAAAGCCTTAATTTTTTCAACGCCTCTATCGTGGCTAAAGCGTTAGTTAATTTATTCGGTGTACGGCCCAAGGCTTTTGCCGTGATGTCTTTAATTCCTAGCAAAGATAGGACTACGCGGGCTGCGCCGCCAGCTTTTAAGCCATGTCCCTCTTGCGCGGGTTTTAATTTAATTCTTGCGGCGCTAAATTTTGCTTCTACCTCATGAGGGATAGTTCTGCCTTTAATTTGGATACTGATTAGATTTTTTTTGGCCAGAGATTTAGCTTTTCCTATAGCAATGGTGACATCGCCGCCTTTGCCCACGCCTACGCCTACTCTCCCTTTTTCATCGCCGATAACAAGCGTTACTCGAAAACGAATTCTTTTTCCGCCAGCCGTAACGCGAGTAACCCTTCTTAGGTCTAGAAGTTTTTCTTTAAATTCGCTGGGTTGCTTGATAAATTTTTTCATTGGTCGATTATTCATAAGATATTTATTTTAGATTTTCTATAAATTTTTCGGCCAAAGCTTTAATACGGCCATGATATTTATAAGCTCCGCGATCAAAAGTTATGCTTTTAATTCCAACTTTTTTGGCTTTTTCAGCTAATAATTCCCCTAAAGAAGCGGCTTTATTAGTTTTATTGCCGGTTTTAATTTCTTGAGTAGATCCCGATGCTAAAGTTTGTCCCTTTTCATCATTAATGAGTTGCGCCCATAAATAGCGATTGCTGCGGAATACTGTTAATCGAGGTCTCATCAATGTGCCAAAAATTGACGCCCGAGTTCGATTTTTTCTGCGTTGACGCTTTAAATTATTTTCTAGAATTCTTTTCATCCTGTTAGAAACAGGATGCGCTTTTAAAGGCGCATCCGTATATTGATTGCCTAACGTCGACTAACGCTAGTTGCTGTTTATTTATTAAATACATGTTTAAGTTATATTGTCTCTAACGGGATTCATATATTTTAGGCGGTAGCTGTTGCGCCAGCGACTTTTTTACCGGCTTTTCTGCGAATTACTTCTCCTTGATAATGGATGCCTTTGCCTTTGTATGGTTCGGGTTTTTTTATTTTTCTGATTTGAGCGGCCACCTGCCCTACTAATTGGCGGTCGATGCCCGAAATTTTAATGCCATTTTTATCAACGATTATTTTTATGTTTTCTGGCGCCGTGTATTTAACTGGACGGGTGAAGCCAACGCTTAAAATTAAAGTGTTGCCTTCCATAGAGGCGCGATAACCTACTCCCTCAATTTCTAATATCTTAAAGAAACCCTCAGTCGCTCCTTGAAGAGCATTTTTGAATAATGAAGTCATGGTGCCCCAATTGGCGCGAGCTTGCTTGTGCATTGAAGATGGTTTAAAAATTGCCTGGTTGCCGTTAATTTCTAAATTTATATATTCCAGCAGTTTTAAGGTTAGAGATTCGGTTTTTCCGCTGACCTCAATTGAACGGTCATGAATTTTTACCGTAACGCCGTCTGGAATAATAATGGGTTTTTTTGCTAGTTTAGACATGCCAATTTTATTTGCGAACAGGGTGAGTAATTATAAAATTGAGCACCCGCCAAAATTTTATATTGACGATTTTTTGAACTTTCATTGAAATTTGATTTTTCTTATACATAATAATTATCGTTTTTTTGAAATTTAGGTGGGTAAGGTTTGGTACTGAAAAATTCTACGCTTTTTGCTTGAATTTTTCAACCAAGCCCTTACCAAATTTCTAATAATAGTTGTCCGCCTACTTTTTGTTTTTTAGCTTCTTTAGTAGTCATTACGCCTTTAGGAGTGGAAATAATACCTATCCCGAATCCTTGTTTTACGGATTTCAAATCTCTGTAATTTGTATAAACTTTTCTTGAGGGTATGCTAATAAACCTTATATCTTGGATGGGTTTCCCTTTGCCCGGCTCATTTAAAAAGATTTCTAATATTCTTTTTGGTAAACGGCCCTTTTTTTCAACTGATTTAATATATTTATTATGAGTTAAAATTTCGGCTATGGCCAAGTCCATTTTAGAATAATAAGTCTTGAGGGAATCTTTCCTAGCTTGCTGGGCATTTTTAATTTTGATTAATAAATCTGTGTACATGCCAATTTTATTTGCGAACAGGGTGAGTAATTATAAAATTGAGCACCCGCCAAAATTTTATATTGACGATTTTTTGAACTTTCATTGAAATTTGATTTTTCTTATACATAATAATTATCGTTTTTTTGAAATTTAGGTGGGTAAGATTTGGTATTGAAAAATACTACGTCTTTTGCTTGAATTTTTCAACCAAGCCCTTACCAACTTGATTTTTTGACTCCGGGAATTTCTCCTCGGCTAGCTAATTCTCTAAAGCAAATCCGGCAGACGCCGAAGTCTCTGATAAATCCTCTTTTTCTGCCGCAACGAAAACAGCGGCGAACAATTCGGGTAGAAAATTTAGGTTTTTTATTTGATCTTGCTATGACGGATGTTTTTGCCATAATTAGGATTTTTGGAGAGGTATTCCTAAGTCTCGATATAATTTAATTGCCCCCTCCCTATTTTTAATATTTTTGGGAACCACGGTAATTTGTAAACCAAAATTTGCTTTTGATTGCTCAAGATTAATTTCTGGAAAAACAGAATGCTCTTTTATGCCAATATTTAAATTGCCTTTTTGATCAACATTTTTTAAGTTCAAGCCACGGAAGTCACGAATACGAGGCAAAACTATTTTGATAACCCTCGTAAGAAAATCCGCCATTCTTTTTTTCCGTAAAGTGGTTTTTAATCCTATGATGGCGCCAGCCCTGATTTTAAACCCAGAAATTGATTGGGTGGATGGCCGCGGTGAAGGCTTTTGCCCGGTTAGGATTGCCATTTCATTGATAATTTCAGGAAGGGTTTTTTCAAAATTTGGATTGCTAGAAAAACGGCCTAATCCAGTATTGACCACCACTTTTTCTATTTGACTATATGGGCTGACAGTTTTTTGCATATTTTAAAATAGATTCTTACATTTATACCAAATTTTGGCACTTTTTGCAATATCTATTTTTCTTTTGATTCTCTTTTTCGCCTTCTAAGCGATAGCCTAAACGGGTTGGTTTTTTACAATTGGGACATAAAAATCTTACTCGGCTGGCATTCATGGGGCGGGAAACGTTGATCATTTCGCCTTTTTCTCCTTGTTTTTTTGGCCGTTGATGTTTTTTGAATACATTTAAGCCATCTATCACAATCATGTTGGCAGCAGGGCTAACGTTAGTGATTTTGCCGGTTTTGTCGCGGTCTTTGCCGATCATTATTTTTACTGTGTCGCCTTTATGTAATTTCATGCCAATTTTATTTGCGAACAGGGTGAGTAATTATAAAATTGAGCACCGAGCACATAAATCCAAATAAACGACTTTTTTTGAAATCTTGCCGTATGTAAATTGATTGTATTTTGCTTATTCATAGTTTTAAAATTTATGTGCTCGGTAAGGTTGCCCTTATACTATTTCTTCCGCCATTGAAAATATAGTTGCAAAACCTTTATCTTTAATTTCTCGCGGAATTGGCCCGAAAATACGGGTAGCTTTCGGTTCCAATTTTTCATCAATAATAACCGCGGCATTTTCATCAAATCTTAAATAAGATCCGTCCGGCCTTCTTATTGGATTGCGTTGCCGGACAATAACCGCTTTAACAATATCTTTTTTCTTAATGGCTTTTCTGGGTTCCGCGACTTGGACAGAAGCAATAATAATTTCTCCAATACGAGAATATCTTTTACGGCTCCCGCCAAGAACCCTAAAACAACGGATAAGTTTAGCTCCCGAGTTATCTGCGACTTTAATTATAGAACGTTCTTGAATCATCGAAATTAGATTTTATTTATAATTCTCCAGCGTTTTTCTTTAGAAAGCGGCCGAGTTTCTTCAATCACTACATTATCTCCTGTTTTGTATTCATTATTTTCGTCATGGGCTTTAAATTTTGTAGTGAGTTTATATTGTTTGAGATATTTAGCGTGAACTCTAAAATGATCTACTGCCACTACGCGAGTTTTGTTCATTTTATCAGAAACTACCACGCCTTTTAATTTGCGTTTTTTACTTATCTTTTTTTCAGGATTATTTTCCACCCCGTTAGAAATTACGGAAGTATTCGCGGTTTGTTTTGTAAAATTAATTTTCATATTTTTTATTAAATCTTTATTTATTCAGTCAAGATTTCTAACGGGGTTCATGTTGGTTATTTAAAATTGTTAAAATTTTCGCGGTATCTTTCTTGGTTACTCTAATTTCACGAACATTTTTAACCTTGCCAGCCACTAAATCTTTTTTTAGTCCCCAAGATTTCTCACGCAACGCTGTTAATTGAGAAAGTAATTCTGCCTTTGGCTTGGATTTTAATTGTTGAAACTCCCGTTTTTTCATGCCGTTTTTGTCTAAATTTTAGAGCTCGTCTGTAGCGAAGTCACCGCACTCTCCCGAACAAAGCGAGGTTTGAGTGCGCGATCCCGTACTTCCGCGAATTTATAATTTCTTATTACGTATATATTTTTAGTTCGGGAAAAACGGGATCCTCGCCAACTTCTCGCTCGATTCTCTCGCGGAAGTTGCGGGAAAAATTTAGCTACAAAACCGAGCACCCCGCCCTCTAAGTAAGTAGACCTTTTTTGGATATTTATTTTTATATTTAGTTTATTCATATAGCTGTATATTTGTTCTCCGCGCATAGAGGGCGGGGTAAGGTCGCCCTTATTTGGCTATTATTCTAGTTTTTACTGGTAATTTAAATCCCGCCAATCTTAAGGCTTCTCTAGCGGTAGTTTCAGGCACCCCATCAACTTCAAATAGAATCCTTCCGGGTTTTACTGGAAAGACATAGTGATCAACGGCTCCTTTGCCGCCACCCATCGTTACTTCCGGAGGCCGTTGAGTAATAGGTTTATCAGGGAATACTCTGATCCAAAGCTTACCCTCCCTTTTCATAAAATTAGTAATAGTTTTTCTGGCTGCTTCAATTTGCCGGGAATTCATCCATGTAGATCCCTCTGATTTAAGTCCAAAGGTTCCAAAAGCAAGTGTAGTGCCGCGTGTTTCCATTACGCGTTTTTTAGAACGTCCCTTCATCCATTTTCTATGTTTTACCTTTTTTGGCACAAGCATTTTGTTAGGTTAGGCGTTTTTATTAAATATTTCTCCTTTATATAACCAAACCTTTATACCGACATAACCATAACTGCATAACGCCCTAGCTTCTCCATAATCAATATCGGCTCTTAAAGTTGTTAAAGGCAAACTGCCCCTAGAAATTGATTCTCGTCTAGAGATTTCTGCCCCATCAATTCTACCCGAAAGTTTAATTTTCGCGCCTTTAACGTCTCTATTTTGCATTATTAATTCCATATATTTTTTCATTACTCTTCGCGCGGGCAGTCTTTTTTCTAGATCCCAAGCAATGCTTTGGCCCATATATAAAGCGGAAATTTCCGTGCGTTTTAATTCTTCCACATTTAAGCTCAAGGCTAATTTTTGTTGAGCCATACCGCGTTTAAGAAATAATTTTTTTAGTTCATTTTCAATGGCTTTAGAGAGCTCTTCAATGCCTTTTCCGCCACGGCCGATGATTAAACCTGGTTTGGCCGCTTTAATATAGATGCGATAAGCATTATTGGCTCCTCGTTCAATATCAATTCGGACTATTCCCGCCGCCGCGATTCTTTTTTGGATTATTTTTCTGATTAAAACATCTTCTTCTAGCTGGTTTTTAAAATTCTTTTTAATAGGAAACCAGCGGGAAGACCAGCCCTTAGTAATACCTAAACGATATGCAAATGGTTGAATTTTTTGTCCCATGCCAATTTTATTTGCGAACAGGGTGAGTAATTATAAAATTGAGCACCCCGCCTTCTAAGCACGTAGACCTTTTTTGGATATTGATTTTTGTATTTAATTTATTCATATAGATTTATATTTTTTCCGCGCGCATAGATGGCGGGGTAAGGTTTGGTATTGAAAAATTCTACGCATTTGACTTGAATTTTTTAACCAAGCCCTTAAACGCTTTTTCTATTAAATAATCTTTTGAAAAATCCGGGTTTTTCCGATATCTTTTTTATTTCTCTTTCTGGTTGATTAACTTTGGCTTTAGGAGTTTTTGTTTTAGCTTTTTTCTTCCCAGATTTTTTAACAGGGCTGGTGATAATAAAACGATTTGCGGCTTTATTGGAAGTCTCTTCTAAAATTAGAGTAACGTGACTCATTTTTTTATGGATTGGGGTCGCGCGCCCTTGCGCTCTTGGTAAAAATCTTTTGAGCATTGCCCCTTGATTCACAATGACTGATTTAACTATCAGATTTTCCAAACCCATTTTTTTATTATTTTTTGCGTTAGCTATCGCGGATCGAAGCAGTTTTAAAATCGGCTGGGCGGCTCTTTGATTTTGCATCAAAAGTTGAGCTTCGGCTTCTTGAGTGCGCAAGCCTTTAATGACATTAGCAATTAACCGCACTTTACGCGGGGCTATATGAAGATCATTTAATTTTGCAATTTGTTGGTTAACTGTGGTAGCCATATTGTTAATTATTTTTTAGCGCCTATTGCTGGAGTGGCGACTTGTTTAGCCTTATCCGCATCAGTTTGAGCTTGTGATATTTCTAAATCCCTTTGCATTTTCCCGCCGTGCTTTACGAACTTTCTAGTTAAAGAAAATTCTCCTAAGCGATGCCCCACCATTTCTTCTTTAATAGAAACCTCAATGAAATTTTTTCCATTATGAACGGCAAAAACGAAACCAACCATTTCTGGCGAGATTTCCGATCTTCGAGACCAAGTTTTAATAGCGGTTTTATCGCCCGGCTTTAATTTAGCTATTTTTTTAAGTAGTTTTGGATCAACGAATGGGCCTTTTTTGGATGATCTGCTCATATTATCTTATTTTTGGCCGTCTTTTGACGATTAATTTGTTGGACCATTTTTTTCTTCCTCTGGTTTTATGTCCGCCAGTAACTTTACCCCAAATAGTTTTTGGCCGTTTAGTGCCTCTGGGTTGCCTGCCTTCACCGCCACCATAGGGATGATCAACTGGGTTCATAACGCTTCCTCTAACAGTGGGTCGAATGCCTAGCCATCTGGATCGCCCAGCTTTTCCAATGTTTACCAAATTATAATCAGGATTGGAAACTTGTCCAATGGTAGCGAGGCCGCTGGAAGAAACTCTGCGAATTTCTTTTGAGGCCATTCTTAAGTCTGTCCATCCCCCATCGTGGGCTAGAATTTCCACATAGGATCCTGCTGATCGGGATATTTTTCCGCCTCCGCCAACTCGAGTTTCAATATTATGGACTTGATAACCAATGGGAATATTTTTTAAAGGCAAACGATTACCGGGTTTTAAGGGCGCGGTTAAAGAGGTAACTATGGTATCCCCTACTTTAGCGCCGTGATAGGCCAATATATAGGCGCGTTCTCCAGTGGTATATAAAATTCTGGCTATAAAAGCAGATCTATAAGGATCATATTCTAGAGTTTCAATTTTCGCCTGAGTATCTAATTGATTTTGCTTAAAATCAATAATACGGTAAGTCTTTCTATTGCCACCTCCTTGATGGCGCATGGTAATTACTCCGCGGTTATTTCTTCCCGCATGGGATTGTAATTTCATCGTCAGCTTTTTGTAGGGTTGAGATTCCGTTAAAATGGAATAATCTACCGTAGTCATTTGTCTCCGAGAAGGAGTTGTGGGTTTATAGGATTTCATCCCGTTAGAGACAGGATGCGCTTAAAAAAGCGCATCCGTATATTGATCGCCTAACGTCGACTAACGCTAGTTGTTGTTTATTAATTAAATACATGTTTAAAGTTTGATTGTCTCTAACGGGATCATAATATTTATTGCGGTAAAATATCCAATTTTTGGCCGGTTTTTAGAGTAACGATGGCTTTTTTATATCCAGCTTGCAGGGTATTAAATAATTTTCTTTGCATCCATTGTTTGGGTTTAGGCCGGGTGTTAATCATATGCACCTTCATAGCGTCAACTTTATAAATTACTTTCAAAGCTTTTTTAATTTCTGGAGCGGTTGCGCTTTTTTCTACTAAAAATACATATTTACCCATCTTACTAAGATCAGTAGCTTTTTCGGTAATAATCGGATTTTTAATTAAAAATTTATTGACTGGCATAAGTTTATTGAATTTCCGATAAAGCCTTTTCTTCTATTAAAACATTTTTATATTTTAATAAATCTTCCACATTTAAGGAACTAGCGTGAATATCTTTTACTTTAGGAATATTGCGAGAAGCCAAATGAATATTTTTATGCCCGGCAGCAGTTATTAATAAGGCGTTAGGAATTTTTAAAAAGTTTTTAAGAGACATAAAAATCTCTTTAGTTTTTGAACTTTGGAGCTCTAAAGAATCAACGATTTTTAGTTCATCTAATTTAAAACGTTTGGCTAAGACGCTATGAATAGCCCCCCGCAACATTTTTTTATTAAGTTTTCTGGCAAATATTTTTTCTTTTGTGGGCCCATGAGTAACGCCACCGCCTTTCCAGATTGGTGATCGGATAGATCCCTGCCTAGCTCGGCCAGTTCCTTTTTGTTTCCAGGGTTTTCGTCCGCCACCGCTTACCTCAGCTCTATTTTTAGCGTGAGCGAGAGGATGGCGGCGATTAGCAGTTTGAATGCGAAGGGCCTGATAGACAAGATCGGAATTCCAAGGATGTAAAAAAATAACGTCACTCAATTCCGTTTCTTTCACCACTTCACCTTTTAGGTTGTATACCTTGGCCTTCATAAATTTATTTTCTGATTTCTACCTTGCTATTGATAGTGCCTGGCACCGCGCCATTAAGCATCAAAATATTTTTTTCAGCATCTAGGCCGACAATCTTAATATTTTTTATTGTCACTCGAACTGTTCCCATATGGCCGGCCATTTTCCGTCCGGGTAAAACTCTTTGAGGGCTTGTGTTGCCGATAGAACCAGGCGCTCTTAGGCGGTTTTTTTGGCCGTGGCTTTTTGGTCCGCCGTGAAATCCATGCCTTTTGACCACGCCTTCAAAGCCGTGCCCTTTAGTTTTTCCGCTAATCTTAACTTTTTCTCCTTCTTTAAACGTAGAAAAATCCCCAGTTTCAAGTTTGATTGGAGTGATGGCCAGAGCTTCATTATTTTTGAAGATCTGGGTCATTTTTAATTTTTTTCCAGTAGCTTTCATAAAAATTAAAACAACCGAGAGGTTAGCCTCGGTTGTTTTAGCTAAAGCCTCGTTGGGTAATATTCTATACCATTTTGATTTCAATATCAACCCCCGCAGGCAAATTCAATTTTGAGAGCGATTCAATGATTTCTTGATTAGGATTCAAGATATCAATTAATCGTTTATGAACTCGTAATTCAAATTGTTCTCTGGCGTCTTTGTGGACAAAGGTTGACCGATTAACGGTATATTTTTTTATTTCTGTAGGCAAAGGAATTGGCCCAACTATTTCGGCATCGTGCCGTTTAGCGGAGTCAATGATTTGCTTACAGGAATTATCAATCAGCTTATGATCATAGGCCTTGATTCTTAATCTTAGCCTATCTTTTTCTTCTGCCTGCGCTTTTTTAGTAGCCATGGGCTATTTACCTTTTACTTTAGAATTTTAATCACAACGCCAGCGCCAACAGTTTTACCCCCTTCGCGGATAGCAAAACGCTGTTTTTCTTCTAAAGCTACAGGCGCAATAAGTTTTACTGTGATATTCACAGTATCTCCGGGCATCACCATTTCGGTTCCTGCCGGCAAAATAATTTCTCCGGTGACGTCAGTGGTTCGGATATAAAATTGCGGTTTGTACCCTTTAAAGAAAGGAGTGTGTCTTCCGCCTTCTTCTTTGCTAAGAATATAAACTTCAGATTCAAATTCGGTGTGCGGCGTCACGCTACCCGGCTTAACAATGACTTGGCCGCGCTCTACATCTTCTTTTTTAAGGCCGCGAAGCAAAATACCAACGTTGTCGCCCGCCCTGCCTTCATCCAAAAGCTTGTTGAACATTTCAATGCCGGTAACAACAGTTTTAACAGTAGGTTTTAAGCCAACGATTTCCACTTCCTCATTAACTTTGATCATTCCCCTTTCGGCTCTTCCGGTGACCACGGTGCCGCGCCCCTCAATGGAGAAAATATCTTCAATCGGCATTAAAAACGGTTTGCTAGTGTCGCGAATCGGATCAGGAATAAATTCATCCAAAGCTTTAACTAAATCCAAAATTGGTTTAGCGGCCGGATCATCAGCGGATTTGGCTTCTAAAGCTTTTAAGGCTGAACCGCGAATAACCGGAGTCTGGTCACCGGGGAAATTATATTTCTTTAAGAGTTCGCGGACTTCAGTCTCTACCAAATCAACTAATTCTGGATCATCTACTGCGTCTACTTTATTTAAAAAGACGACAATGGCTGGAACGCCAACTTGGCGGGCTAATAAAATATGCTCGCGAGTTTGAGGCATTGGCCCGTCAGCCGCGGAAACGACTAAGACAGCGCCGTCCATCTGAGCCGCGCCAGTAATCATGTTTTTGATATAGTCGGCGTGTCCCGGAGCGTCAATGTGCGCGTAGTGGCGTTTTTCTGATTCATATTCTGAATGGTGTAACGCAATCGTAATACCACGAGCTTTTTCTTCCGGAGCATTATCAATATCACCAACTTTTTCTTCTTTTGACGCCAATCCTTTTAAGAATAGAATGTGCGTTAAAGCAGCGGTTAAAGTTGTTTTACCATGGTCAACGTGACCAATAGTGCCGACGTTTACGTGAGGTTTTGTACGCTCAAATTTTGCTTTTTCTGCCATATTTATTATTTAATAAATCTTACTAAAATCGACGTTTTTATTAATTTTTTATAATATAACGATATTATCAATAAACCTTTGTTCTTGTCAAATAGGCTCATTAGGCCTATTTTTTACCTTCAATAATCAGTTGGGCAACGTTGTTGGGTACCTTTTCATAATTATGGAATTCCATATTAAAAGAACCTCGTCCTTGAGTCATTGATCTTAGATTGGTGGCGTAGCCAAACATTTCTGATAATGGAACTTTGACATCAATAATTTTGATGTTCAGCCTGTCATTAATGGCTTCGATTTTGCCACGTTTAGAATTTAAGTCTCCGGTAATATCACCAAGAAATTCGGCTGGAGCCAAGACCTGAATTTTCATTATTGGTTCAAGAATAATTGGCTTAGCTTTTTTTACTGCTGCTTGAAACGCGATAGATCCGGCAATTTTGAAAGCTGCCTCTGAGGAGTCAACTTCGTGGAAAGATCCGTCATAAAGTTCAACTTTAGTGTCTATAAAAGGATATCCGGCAACAATACCCTTACTCATAGCTTCTTTAATGCCTTTTTCAACAGCCGGAATAAATTCTTGAGGAATGGTGCCACCTTTAATGGCATTCACAAATTCAAAGCCTTTGCCGCGTTCCATTGGCTCAACTTTGATCCAAACATGGCCGTACTGTCCTCGACCTCCAGATTGGCGAATATATTTTCCTTCAGCATCGCCAGTACCCTCAATAGTTTCTTTGTAGGCTACTTGTGGCCGGCCGACATTAGCTTCTACTTTAAATTCACGCTTCATTCTCTCTACAATAATTTCTAAATGTAGTTCGCCCATGCCGGAAATAATTGTTTCTCCGGTTTCAAAATCTCCGCTGACCACAAAAGTTGGGTCTTCTTCTCCTAATTTACGTAAAGCAATGCCCATTTTTTCTTGATCTGCTTTAGTTTTCGGTTCAATTCTAAGAGAAATAACCGGTTCCGGAAAGATAATTTTTTCCAGTATAAGTGGATGCTCGGGATCGCATAAAGTATCTCCAGTAGTAGTATTTTTGAGCCCGACAATGGCGCCGATATCCCCTGCCGGCACTTCTTCGGTTTCTTCTCTTTGGTTGGCATGAAGCCGAACAATTCTTCCGACCCGTTCTTGAAAACCTTTGGTGGCATTCATAATATAACTGCCTCGTTTCAGCACTCCCGAATAAACTCGGAAAAAAGTTAATGACCCTACGAAAGGATCAGCGGCAATTTTAAAAGCTAAAGCCGCAAAAGGCTCTTCATCTTTTGGATAGCGTAATATTTCCGCTCCAGTTTCTGGATTGATTGCTTTCGTTGGAGGAAGGTCTAATGGAGAGGGTAAATATTCCACCACTGCGTCTAGCACCAATTGAACGCCTTTATTTTTTAAAGCTGACCCACAAAGAATGGGTATGATTGCAGTTTTAAGGCTGGCTTGCCTTAAAATGCGTTTTAATTCAGCAATAGGAGGTTCTTTGCCTTCTAAATAGTCAGCCATTAGTTTATCGTCTTGCTCCACTATTTTTTCTACTAATTGGCTGTGCCGTTTTTGGCTTTCGGCGAGCAAGTTTTCGGGTATTTCGCCTTCCACAATTCTTTCTCCTTTATCTCCCTCAAAACGGTAGGATTTCATTTTTAATAAATCCACAACCCCCTCAAAAGTATTTTCAATGCCAATAGGTAATTGAATGGGTATGGCGTTAGGATTAAGCCGTTCTTGGATAGAAAGAACATCTGCTTCAAAATTAGCTCCGGTACGATCTAATTTATTAATAAAACAAATTCGAGGCACTTTATAATCATCCGCGTATCTCCAGTTAGTTTCAGATTGCGGTTCTACTCCAGCCACCCCATCAAAAACTACAACCGCGCCGTCTAAAACGCGAAGAGACCGTTTTACCTCTACCGTAAAATCAATGTGGCCGGGAGTATCAATTAAATTAAAGCGATATTCTTTTGTTTTATCGCTTTTGCTATCCGTAGGAATCCAGAAACAGGTAGTGGCGGCGGCGGTAATCGTAATGCCTCGTTCCCGTTCTTGTTCCATCCAGTCCATAATTGTTGTGCCTTCATGGACTTCTCCGATTTTATGAGAAACGCCGGTATAAAAAAGTATCCGTTCGCTAACGGTAGTTTTACCTGCGTCAATATGGGCAATGACGCCAAAATCTCTAACTTTTTCTAAAGGATATTGTCTCATGGCTAGTAGTTAGCCACTAGCCACTAGCTACTAGTAAAATTACTAATCGCTAGGCACTAGTTGCTAGTCGCTCAAATTCACCAGGCGAAGTGCGCAAATGCCCGGTTAGCTTCTGCCATTCTATGAGTATCTTGTTTCTTTTTAATAGCGGTGCCCTCATTATTTGATGCCGCGAGTAATTCTTCAGCTAATTTTTCTGCCATTGGCTTTCCTTTTTTTGAGCGAGCCGCAGTAATAATCCAGTTTGCCGCCAGCATGAATTTTCTTCCTGTTCGCACTTCTCTAGGAACTTGATAGTTGGCGCCGCCAATACGTCGAGAAACTACTTCTACGGTAGGCGAAGCATTCGCTAAAGCCTTTTCAAAAATCATCGCCGGATCTTGTTTAGAAACCTTGCTGATTATTTCAAAGGCGTCATAGATGATTCTTTCGGCGGTAGTTTTTTTACCGCTTTCCATTAAATAATTTATTAATCGTCCAATAGAAACGTTGCGGTATTTTAAATCCGGTTTGCGCTCTCTTTTATAATTACGTTTTCTCCTCATGCCGTTTTTGTCTAAATTTTAGAGCCCGTATGTAGCAAAGAAAATTTAGCTACAAAACCGAGCACCCCGCCCTCTAAGCACCTGGACCTTTTTTGGATATTTATTTTTATATTTAGTTTATTCATATAGCTACATATTTATTCTCCGCGCATA
>Ga0209541_10000535_pt1 | contig 74482 bp, 89 predicted proteins | sample RifCSPlowO2_01_FD_184027 | JGI IMG/M metagenome (GOLD analysis project Ga0209541, IMG submission 184027) | Groundwater microbial communities from Rifle, Colorado - Rifle CSP2_plank lowO2_0.1 (SPAdes) (version 2) | ecosystem: Environmental > Aquatic > Deep subsurface > Groundwater | place...
TTATAATGAAGAATCTTCCTGTGCAGATCTGCGGGGATGCAAGTGAGAAAGTTGAAGTGAGCAACTATAAAGACCTTGACAGATTTGCGAGCAATTATCTGAGCAATGGAATCTGCCTTGTTATAGGAGAAGGATTGTGCCAGAAAGGCGGCAAGTTCTGGAAAAAATTTTCCAATTGGAATAAAAATTTTGGCATGGAAGATTGGAGATGGATGCAAGACTTTGTTGACCTGCAGAAAAAAATAAGGAGCAAAGGAGAAAAAAGCCTTTCTGGAGAGATCTTGCCTGATTATAATTACATCAAAGACCTTGTTGCAGGCAGGCCGATATTAGGACATCCGATGAGGAAGGGAGGCTTGAGGTTGAGATACGGCAGATCAAGAATTAGCGGATTGAGCTCAACTTCAATACATCCTGCTACTAGCATAATCTCGAATGGATTCATAGCAAGCGGAACTCAGCTGAAAATGGAAAGGCCAGGGAAGTCCAGTACACTTAGCATTTGCGATTCTATTGAAGGGCCAATTGTAAAATTAATTGACGGGAGCGTTGTATTGCTGGATAGCGAAGAGAAAGCGAGAAAATTTTTTGGCAGCATTGAAGAAATTTTATTCTTTGGAGACATTTTAATTAATTACGGAGATTTTTTTAATAGAGGGCATAAACTTCTCAAACCAGGATATTGCGAGGAATGGTGGTTTTTAGAATTTGAAAATGCAATAAAGGGAAGAGGATTGGTTGAGATCAGCGAGCAGGCAGGCCTTGACAAGGAACTTTTGAAAAACCTGTTTAAAGGAAATCTTGAGCTCACTGGAAAGGATGCTGTTAATCTATCTATAAAATTAGGAATCCCGTTGCATCCCAGATATACCTATCATTGGAATGACATAAGCAGCGAGGAGATTATCAAGCTGGTTGACTGGCTCTCAAAAAAAATGGTTGTGAAGATGGATAATGGAGGAATAGAAAAAATAATTTTGCCCTATGAAAAAGAACCGCTTATTGACGATCCTAAAAGAACCCTTGAGCTGATAGGACTTCCGCATCTAGTGATTGCAAGAGAGTATGTTGTGATTGAGAAAGACGATGCCTATGGTCTTGCAGCTAGCCTCGGGTTCTTAGATGATAATCGTAAATTGAAAGAAATAAAGATTAATGCTGATGAAAACTCTCTCGATGCTATAAATAAAATAAGCACTGTAAAGTTGAGAGATAAAAGCGGATTCTTTATAGGAGCTAGAATGGGAAGGCCGGAGAAAGGAAAGATGAGAAAATTAATTGGCAGTCCACATTGTTTATTTCCTGTTAGCGAACAAGGAGGGAAAATGAGGAGCTTGCAGAGCGCTTTAGAAAAGGGATATGTTAAAGCTGAGTTCAGCAACTATTACTGCGAGAAATGCCAGCAGGAAAAAATATATCCTATATGTGAGAAATGCTGGAACAACACAAGGAACAATTTTTATTGCGATAGCTGCAATAAGAATTATCCGACTGAAAAGTGCGTGCAGCACGGCCAGCTCAAAAATTTCTCTAACAAGAAGATAGATATTCAAGAGCATTTTAGAAATATCTTGCAAAGAATTCATTTGAGAAACTATCCTGATTTGATAAAAGGCGTTAAGGGGACCAGTAATTCCAACCACATTCCTGAAAACTTAGCCAAAGGAATCCTGAGAGCTGCCGAAGATATTTATGTTAACAGAGATGGGACTACGAGATATGACATGACTGAGATGGTGATAACTCATTTCAAAGCAAGAGAGATAGGAATTGGAATTGACAGATTAAAATTGCTTGGGTATGAAAAAGACGTCAATGGAAATGAGCTCGAAAACGACCAACAACTGATCGAGCTAATGCCGCAAGATGTTATCCTCCCTGGCTGCGAAGACAGCATGGATGAAGGCGCTGATGAAATCCTGTTTAGAGTTAGCAGATTCACCGATAATCTCCTGGAAAGATTCTATGGTCTTGAGAAATTTTATAATCTTCCGGATAAAAAAGGCTTGATAGGACATCTTGCTCTCGCCATGAGTCCGCACACTTCTGCAGGCGTTGTTTGCAGGATAATTGGATTTAGCAAGTTGCAGGGATTTTTAGCTCATCCTCTCCTTCATTCCATAATGAGACGTGATTGTGATGGCGACGAGGCTTGTGTTGTCTTGCTGATGGATGCACTGCTGAACTTTTCCAGAAAACTATTGCCCGGGCATAGAGGAGCCAGGCAAGATGCTCCACTTGTCTTGACTACAAGATTGATCCCTGCTGAGGTAGATGACATGGTCTTTGATATGGACGTTGCCTGGAGATACCCACTTGAGTTTTATGAAGCTGCTGAAAAATTCAAAGATCCTTGGGAGATACAAATTCCGCAGCTAAACAAAAGGCTTGGAACAGAGAAACAATATGAAGACTATGGCTTTACACACAGTGTTTCAAACATCAACATAGGCGTCTTGTGCAGCGAGTACAAGAAATTGCCGACGATGAAAGAAAAAGTATTTGGGCAAATGGATTTGGCTGAGAAGATAAGGGCTGTAGATGAGAACGATGTTGCAAGGCTTGTCATTGAAAGACATTTTATGAGAGATATTAGAGGCAACTTGAGAAAATTCAGCCAGCAGCAATTCAGATGCGTCGACTGTAATACGAAGTTTAGGAGAGTTCCTTTATCGGGGGTGTGCAGCAAATGCTACGGAAGAATTATTTTTACAATTGCCGAGGGGAGCATTGTAAAATATATCGAACCAGCTATGAGCTTGATTGAAAGATATGAGCTGCCTGTTTATCTAAGGCAGACACTTGAGCTAACCAAAGACATGATTGAAAGCATCTTCTTGCAAGAGAAAGAAAAACAAATGGGACTGGGGAAATGGTTTACCAATGGGAAATAGTCTTACAACAAGAAAAATAAGATAACAGGCAGTAACAGACAACCCATCAGATGATTTTTCCCAATCCCTACCAGCGATGGCAGCATACCAATAAAACTTCCTATGATCAATATATAAACTCCAGTGAAAGAAGACAACCAAAATGCCATTACAAAAATCAAGATTATTATTGAGATGCATAATTTCCGATAATTTATTTTTGTAATCAGCCTTGAGAATATTTTTGCAAACTTTAAGCTGAGGAAAATTGCTATTAACCCTACGATGAATGTCACAATTAAAAATAAAATGAGATCCTTTTGCGTTATTGTTTCCATCAATCTGCTTATCACCACAACAGCACCATTTCTTGCCTTTTGAATAGAAGATATTGCAATAAAACTTATTACCATCCCAAGCGTTTCTAACGAGCCGACTAAAATTAAAAATCCTTTGTCTGTTAATTTTATCAACTGACTTCCTATTATTGCTGCTTGAGCTGGACCTAAACCAGGCATCAAACTAACGAATGTGCCGACTATGCCTGCGCTGCCCATCGCTTTCATGACTTCTTTTTTCTCTATGTCTACTTTGCTTATTACCTGCTCTGGAATCTTTACATTGTCTTTCAAACTAATTAACAATCCTGCCACTCCGAATAAACTACTAAGCAAAGGAAATAATGGTTCTCTCATATTCAGATTCAATACACTCATTCCGAAAATTCCTGCCAACATGAAAATAAAAAACGACCAAAATTTTTTCTTTTCTCTGAATATTAAATATAGGGAAGCAAGAACTAGTAGATAACCAATAAAATCCTTTATTGATGAGTAAAGGGCTGGAAGAAATTTTAATAGCAAAGGAGTTAAGATTATACCAATAATTATTGCAAGAAAACTTCCTAACACTGTTAATGCAACTGCTTCGTAACCTTTGCCCTGCAATAACATCCTATGACCTGGCAGGACTGCTAGCGAATTTCCCTCGCTGTCAGGAGCTCCAAGATAAATTGCCGGAATAACATTAAGAAAAGTGTGAGTTATTGCCATAGAAACTATCAATACTGAAAGCGTTATCGGAGAAACATATGGAAGCAAAAATGGAGACAAAGATAGAAGCAAGGTTGCAAGAAGGTTTGTGTGTATCCCAGGAGTTAACCCGCTGAATATCCCTCCTAAAATCCCGACTAATACGGCTAAGATTATTTCAATCATTTTCGATTATTCTTTCTGCTATAATTTCGAGCTCGTTTTTGTACTCTGTTAATTTCCCAATAACTACAAATTGCTTATTTTTTTCCAGCTCGAGTTCATCTTCTTTAAAAACAATTATCGGTATTGTTGCTGTATTATCTGTTATTGTCAAAATATATAATCCCGGAGTTTCTCTTGTTGCTAATAATCTGCCTTGAACATTTACCCTGGTTTCGAGCTGATCTTTTTTCAAGTCTTTGATGTTTTGCGGCTCAACTTTTGACAATTCCGAGATTAATAAAATTGAGAAAGTCCCTAAAATAGAAATTATCAATGAAATCCTGAAAAAAGTCAGTTTAAGCATCATCAAAAGATAACTTTATAATTTAAAGATATTTAGGTTTTTGTATGAATATAAAAGAAAGACTAGATCTTGTAACGAGAAATACAGAGGAGATAATAACGAAAGAAGAATTAAGGAAATTATTAGAAGAGAAAAAAAATCCCTCTGCTTATGTCGGATATGCTCCTACCGGGAGATTGCATGCTGGCTATTTGATTCCCATACTTAAAATAGGAGACCTTTTGAAAGCCGGGTTTAAATTCAAATTCTTGATTGCAAATTTGCATGCTCATCTGGATGACAGGAAAAGCCCTTGGCATTTATTAGATGCTAGAAGTATATATTATCAAGAGATGGTGCGAGCTATTTTAGAAAGTTTGAAGGTAGACGCTTCTGGATTGCGGTTCGTGAAAGGAAGCGATTTTCAATTAACCAGTGGATATGTGTCTGACGTTCTCAGGCTTAGCACTGAACTGACCAGCAAAAGAGCGTTGCATTCTGCATCTGAAGTTTGCAGGACCGAGAATCCGAAAGTGAGCACTTTGATTTATCCGATAATGCAGGCACTTGATGAACAATACTTGGATGTTGATGTCCAGCTAGGAGGGATGGACCAGAGAAAAATACTGGTAATGGCAAGAGAGTATCTACCGAAACTCGGATACATGCCCAGAATAGAAGTAATGACTCCTTTATTGCCCGGGCTTACTGGCGGAAAGATGAGTGCCAGCGATGAGAAAAGCAAGATTGACTTGCTCGATCCTGAAAACATAGTTGAAGAGAAAATAAAGAAAGCATACTGCAAAGAGGGAGAGAAAAAGGATAATGGAATTTTAGCCTTTTGCGAGTATTTCCTGTTTCCATACAAAAACAAGCTGAAGATTGAAAGGCCTGAAAAATTCGGCGGCAATGTTACTTATGAAGATTATAAAGACCTTGAAAGAGATTTTATCTCGAGAAAATTACATCCGATGGACTTGAAGCAGGCTGTTAGCGCCGAGCTCAATGAGGTTTTGGATCCGATAAGGAAAAAATTTGAGAAGAAGAAAAAACTATTGAAAGAAGCATACCCAGACCCCCTTAAGAAAACTTTATATTCTCGAAATAAAATTTAAGATTTATGTATAAGGAATATGCTGATTTTGCTCTTGATTTTCTGAAGAAAAAAAATGTAGATTATGGAGAGGTCAGACTTGAGGAACATGATGGAGATGCTGTGCTTTTGAAAAATGGTGCTGTCGAGATTTCTGGATTTGATAATTCTATCGGGATGGGGATAAGATTCCTTACAAAGAATTCGCTTGGTTTTGTTGCGATAAACCAATTTGACAAAATAAAAATAAAAAACGTTCTCGAAAAAGGATTAAGGCTTGTTAAGAAAGGAAGCAAACTTAGCGACCATATCTCCCTGTCTAATGAAAAAATTTACAAAAAAAAATATAAAGTTTACCAGAAAGTAAAACTAAACGATGTCGGCATTGATGAGAAAATCAAGCTTCTTTCAGACGTAGATAATTGTGTCGAGGAATCTCTTGGTAGATATTTGAGCTTGACAACCGGAACTACAAAAAAATATTTAATCACAACTGAAGGAGCAAGAATTAATTCTGAAATCCCTCTAAGTAACTTCTTTGGAGTTTTGACTGTTGAAGTGAATGGCAGAACCGCACAAAGACATTTACAATTCGGTAATAAAGGAGGATATGAATTCATTAGAAAATGGAGATTAGCAGAAGTGTTGTCTGATGAGTATAAAGTTTTAAGAGAGAGCCTGGAGAAAGCTGAAAGATACCCGAAAGGAAAAATAGACCTTGTTGTCGGACCCGAGATTACGGGAATCATGGTGCATGAAAGTGTCGGGCATCCTCTTGAAGCTGATAGAATTTTTGGGAGAGAAGCTGCTCAAGCCGGAGAAAGTTTTGTGCATAGAGACATGGTGGGGACTAAATATGGCAGCGAGCATGTTAGTATTGTTGATGATCCGACCTTGGAAAACAGCCCTGGATTTTATTTATTTGATGATGAAGGCGTTAAAACAAGAAGAAGAATTTTAGTAAAAAATGGAGTCGTGAATGAATTCCTACATAATAGAGAAACTGCTGCCGTCATGGGAGTAAAAAGCAATGGAGCTGCTCGAGCTGAAAACTATGATAAGGAAGTAATTGTCAGAATGGGGAATACTTTTTTGCTTCCCGGAAGTTATTCCTGGCACGAGCTCATTGAGAACATTAAGCTTGGCGTGTATATGAAAAGCTTTACTGAGTGGAACATTGATGATAAAAGGTACCAGCAGAAATACGTCGGTAGCGAAGCTTATCTTATAAAAAATGGAAAATTAAAACATCCGATATTCAGACCTGTCATAGAGATTACAACTCCTGCTTTGTGGAATAGTATTGATGCAGTGGGCAGAAAATTAAAATTGGATTGTGCCAGTTGTGGCAAGGGTGAACCGATGCAGGGAGCTCCTGTCAATCTTGGAGGACCTGTAATGAGAATAAGAGATGTGAGGCTGAGCTAAGATGGAAATTTTAGATTATTTAATGGGAGGATTTGCAAAGAGAAAAGTAGATGACATGGTGGTGAACTTCATTTCAAATGATATTAGAAGAATTAAATTTGCCGACAATAAAATTGTTAACACGACTGTTGAATCGCATAGAGACATAAGCCTTTTTCTTGCGATGAACAGAAAACTCTTGGTTACAAACTTTAAAGAAAATATTCACAATGGAAAAAATAGCGAGAGAGTTCTTAGAGCTGAAAGAAAACGGGCAGACAAATTTATAGACTTGACAATGAAACGTTTTAAGATTATAAGGATGACTGAGGATTATTTTGGGATTAACAATAAAAAATTCAAATACAGCGAAGTGAAAGACGGTTACGATAGAAAAGTTAAAACTTCTGACGACATTGACCTGCTTGAAAGAGGAATAAATGCTGCGCTTAAGATGGGTGTGAAGAGGACAAATGGAGTATTGGAGATATATGATGCTGCAGGCCTTCTAAAAACCTCTGAAGGAATTGAATACAAAGACAAGAAGAGCGAATTTTATTTCTCGATAAGGAGTTTTTTTGACAAAGAAGAGAGCGGGCACATGAACTGCTGCTCAAGAATTTTAAGAAAATTTGATATTGAAAGAACTGGAAAAGAATCAGGAGAAATTGCAAGAGATTCTAAAGATCCAAAGAACTGCAGCAAAGGAAATTATGATCTTGTATTAAGCCCGATGGCATTTGCCCCGATCTTGATGCATATCGGCGAAGCTTCTTCTATTTTTTCAGTTGAATCCGGGCTTAGTTTTTTTTCTGATAAAGTTGAAAAGAAGGTTGGAAGTGAGAAACTAACTGTTTATGATGATGGGACTTTGGCTAATGGCATCGGCTCTACTAAAGCAGATGCTGAAGGAGTTGGGACAAAAGTAAATACCCTGATCGATAAAGGAATATTTAAGACTTATTTATATAATACATCGACTGCCAGAAGATATAAGACGGAAAGCACCGGAAATGCCGGCATGATTTCTCCAGTACCTTGGAACATTGTAGTCAAACCAGGAAAGGAAAGCATAAATAGGATGATAAAGAACATCAAAAAAGGAATCTATGTTACGAATGTCTGGTATACGAGATTTACAAACTACCATACCGGAGATTTTTCAACCATACCAAGAGATGGTGCCTTTTTGATTAGAAATGGAAAAATTACAGGAAGCTTGAAAGGCATGAGGATAAGCGAGAATATAATCAAGATGCTGATGAATATCGACGCTGTCGGAGACAAACCTGTGCATCTTAGGACATGGGAAGCCGACATGCCAGTCTATACTCCTGCTGTGCTGATTAGAAATTGCAACATAACTACTCCTGTTTTATGAATGAAATTGAAAACATAAAAAGGGCATGTGAAATAAGCTGCAATATTTTGAGAAAATGCCTTTCTAATTTTAATTTTAATACTGAGAAAGATGTTGCTAAATACCTGAGAAAAAAAACAAAGGAAAAAAACTGCAAACTTGCTTTTCCTCCATTAATAGTTTCTGGAAAAAACTTCCTTGAGATACACCACAAATCAAATAATACTAAATTGAAGGGATTTGTTATTGTTGACTTCGGCGTTAAATATGAAGGATATTGCAGCGATATTACTCGAATGTTGTATAAAGGAGACCCAAACAGAGAAGAATCGAAATTATTCGAGCTCGTTAAAGAAGTTCAAAGAAATGCTTTTAAGAATTTGAGAATCGGAATTGACTACTGCGATATTGATTTGAAAGCAAGAAATGATTTTGGGAGATATAAAAAATATTTTGAGCATAGTTTGGGGCATGGGATTGGAAAGAAAATACATCAAGAACCATGGATTAATTTTAAATCTAAAAACGTTGTAAAAGAAAATGATGTTGTTACAATTGAGCCTGGTATTTATTCTAAAAGTTTTGGAATAAGAATTGAAGACACCGTTTTGATTACAAAAAACGAGGCGGAGATTTTGACTCCCATGTCTAAAGAATTAATTATCCTAAATTAAGAATTTTCCTTTTTCCTGGATAACTTTTCCGTCGATGATAATCTTTCCTTCTCCTCTTAGATCTTTTATCATATCCCAGTGCAATGCAGACATATTTGTTCCTCCTCCTTCTTTATACGCTCTTCCCAATGCAAGATGCACTGTTCCCGAGATTTTCTCGTCGAATAAAATATTTTTTACAAACCTTTGAATGTTTGAATTGAAGCCGATTCCAAATTCCCCCAAAAATTTTGCACCTGTATCCATCTTCAGGCATTCTTTTAGATATTTCTCTCCTTTTGTTGCAGAAGCTTCCACTACTTTTCCCTTGCTGAATTTTAATTTTATGCCATCAACTTCTCTGCCCGCACGAATTGCTGGGAATGAATATTCGATATAACCCTCTGTTGAGCTTTCTACCGGCGCAATGAAAACTTCTCCACAGGGCATATTATTTTTCCCATCACCCTTTACTGCTTTCCTTCCGTCTGTTGAAAATCTTAAATCCGTGTTCTTGCCAAGGATTCGCACTTCTTTTCCGTTATCGAGGATCTCTTTCAGCTTATTTTCTTCTTTCGAGATTTTTTCCCAATCTTGAATAGTTGCTGAATAAACAAAGTCTTCAAATTCCTCCAGAGACATATCTGCTTCCTGAGCTTGGGCGTTTGTAGGATAGTAAAAGATAACCCATTTCTTTTTTAATATCTCTTCCGAAATTGGATTTGTTACCTTGCTACGGAATGCAATCTTTTGGGGATCTGTATTCGTCAACGAACGAGTGTTAGAAGGAGCTCCGATTGAGATGAAAATATCTCCATACTTTGCTTCCTGCATTGCCAATTCCGGGAAATGCTCCAGCTGCTCCTGTGATGCATAGTCATAATATATTTTTGCCAGTCTAGGCAGGCCGATGTTAACTCTTGGATAAGCTCCTTTTTGAATGCACAATTTATAAATTTCTTTAATCAAAGGAGTTGCTGTTGAAGAAGAATCAATTATAACTTTATCTCCTTTCTTCACATTGTTGCAATATTCAACTAAAATTCTTGCTGTTTCCACTATCCTTGGATCTGTCATGCTGGCTTTTCAATGACAATATCTTTAAAAGCATTTTTGTTCTTGAGATTATATGAGATGCTTCATAGCTGTTGACCTTCCTGAGAAGGTAAAAGAAGAATTCAGGAAAATAAAAATTGATAGAACCATTGCAGAGATTTCTGCTCCAGATGATTATCACCTGACTTTAAAGTTTCTTAAAAACATAAATAAAAATAAGCTGGAAAGAACCAAGAGAAATCTTGAGAGAATAAAATTTAAACCATTTACCATTAATCTCGATGCTGTCGGATATTTTCCAGATACGGATTATATACAGGTAGCATGGATCGGAGTTACTCCAAAAAGCAGAGTTATAAAACTGAAAGAGAACATAGATGACGCCTTGATGGATTTATTTCAAAGAGACAAAAGATTTATTCCGCATGTCACACTTTATAGAATCAAAGCAATGAGAGACAAAAAAAAGTTTAAAGACTTGCTAAACATAAATTATGAGGGGCATTGGAAAGTGAGCTCCTTTGTATTGTATGAAAGCAGGATAGAAAATGGAAGACATAAACATTATGCCTTGAAGGAATATTCATGAAATGCGAGAATTGCAACACTGTGCTAAAGGAGGAAGAGAAAAAATTGTGCAAGAAATGCATGAAGAGAATACACAAATTATTTTAAGATTTTTTAATTGTACTTAACACTGCCTCAACCGTCTCTATAAGGCGTTTGATTTCCCTTTCTGCTTTTGTTCCATAAGCTTCTGATATCTCTTTTCTTTTTGAGCAAGCGGCTATTTTTCTTGAGAAATTAGACAATGCTTGATGGGAGTCTTGGACCTTCTCTTTTAGATTTGTTATTTGCCCTCTCAAGTCGTTATATTCCAAGTCCAGCTCATTTTCTTTCAAGCCTGATTTCATGTTCGCTTTTTAACTTAATAAATATATAAACTTTTCTCCTCCAAATTATATTCTCAACCATCACAATATTTATTAATGAGTAAATAGCATAATTTATTTTTTAGGTGATATAAGATTCCTGAAAATATTTCTGCTAAAAACCTGACCTTTGACTTTTTCGATCTTTTTTCGATATGATTCATCAAAATGGGCATGAGGAATTGTTATGAGAGGAAGGGAATATGAGAAAGAGGTCAATCGCTTTTTTGATGATATAAAATCGGACTTATATAGGAGATTCCCCAAGAGGGTACCTAATGTCCTAGTACATCCTTTTTTTAATATGCCAGAGTTCTCCAGCTACCTGAGAAATAATGAGGGATATCCCAATAGGCTGAGAAACTATGAAATTGAGCATGAATTTGCATACTTTCTTATTTATGATCCCTTTAGAAAATTTGGAGATTTGGGGGGCAGATATCTTGAATTTTTTTTAACGCCAGAAAGAGAAGATGCTGGAACCCTAATTGAGTATCTTAGAGCACACCACTCTTAGCCATACTTTCTTTCAAATAGTTCTTTCAACCTGCTTGCTTTTATCTTGCCAATTTTCTCTATTTTTACCAGCTCTTTTTCCTCGGCGTTTATCAAATTCTTAATGGTCCCGAATTTATTCAGAATTTTTTTTGCTGTTATTGGCCCTATTCCAGGAAGAGATTCTACAAAGTATTCCTGCTGCTGCTTTTGCGTCGGCGGTTTTCTCTTCTTTAGCAAGCTCGGGAAAGATCTTTGCTTTTCCAGCCTTTTTGCTATTATTGCCAAAATATGTGCTGTGTCTTTTTGGTTTCTTGTGTGTAAAATTGGCGTTTGAAAATCTATTGCTATTGAAGCTAACATGCCGCGAATTGAATTTGGATGAAAATCTCTCAGCTCATAAATATTCTCAGTCCCTTCTATGATCAGCAACGACATATCAAAATGCCTTTTCATTTCAATTAACTGCGAGATAATTCTTTTATCTATAATTGAATTGAGAAAATCATTCATTGTCTTTTTTTCTATCCCCACTGTTATTATTTTCCCGTCGAGAGTTTTTGTCTTTATAATGAAGTCTGCAGAAAGCAGCTGCTTCTCTAAAACCTCCAGCCCCTGCTTTATCAATTCTTTTTTTATTCCAGAATTCTTCTCGCGGCGATCGAACAAGATTTTCATAGGTTTTATTCATTGAAAACAATTTAAGAAATTTGCTGTTGCTGCCTAATCCAAAGCCAGACCTGTTTGAGTTTCCTTCTGCATAACTTGCAAGGTTTTCTTCATTGTCTTTTCCTTGTGATGAGCTGACCACCTATATCCCTGCTCTCTTGTATTATTTGTTACCAGAAAAATAATTTTTCCCGTTTTTGTCCTTCCAACCCTTCCTTTTCTTTGTATTGCCCTTATTTCACTCGGGACTATATCATAGAAAATTGCCAAGTCTGCTCCTCCCTGGACATCCAAGCCTTCTTCTATTATTGAAGTGCCTATCAATACGTTGAACTTATTCATTGAGAAATCCGTTATTGCTTCTATCTGTTGCTTTTGCGTCAATCCTGATTTTTGCCCGATTAACTTTTTGGCTTTGATATTTTTTTCTTTATTTAGAAATTCTATTATTTCCTCTATTGTTTTTCTGTAGTTTGCGAATATAATGAATTTTGAGTTCTGATTTTTTTCCAGCTCCTTTCTTATTATGCCGCGGAGCATATACAATTTCGGATGCTTGAGATCTCTTTCTTTCAGCTCATTTGTCAGCGAGATTGCTTGCTGGATCTTTTCCATATTCAATATTGTCTTTGCTGCTTTTGTTTCATCCTGGCCGAGCTTGCTCCAGAATTCATACAATGGCTGCAATCCCTGAGTTTCTAAGAGCTCAGATGCATAATCTATCTTTATCAACAACGCTGTCAGCGAGATTCCATAAAACGTCGAAGGATTTTTTTTAGCTAAATTCTTTCTTAACTGCTGCTGCAGAATTAACAGGTCTTTTTTTGTTATCAGCGAGATCGGTTTTGTAAATCCTATTTTTTTCAAGTCATTTAATTTTTCCCTATACACTGATTTTATCAATGATTGTAGCTGCTTCATTTCTTCCGTGAGCTCAACTTCAAGCCAGACTGTCTGCTTTTCCTGCATGTGCTGCTGCAGATCTTCTTCTGTCCTGATCTCAATTGCTTCTATATGCAAATTATTTTTTATCTCCTCTATCTTTACTTTTGTTCCCCCCGGAGACGCGGTCAATGCAAGTATCAACGGGTATTTAGATTCTTGAAAATAATTTTCTGCTAAGAATGTATAAGCATAATTCCCCACTGCCCTATGGGCTTCATCTATCGCAAGCAATGAGAAATTCTTTAATGACAATCTTGAATTAATTATGTCTTCTTTTAGTGTCTGAGGCGTCGCGATTATAATCTTTTTCTTGTATAACTCAATTCTTTTTTCCGGCTTTGTTTCTCCTGTGACTAAAGCAATTTCTTCCTGCGGGATTGAAGTGTGCTGGCCGAAGGTTTTAACATGCTGCGCATTCAACGGCTTTGTCGGAGAGACAATTGCTATATTTGAATCCTGAAACTTATTTAACCTTTCCAATGCCAGGAGAATTATATTTATTGTCTTTCCTGTTCCCGTCGGCAAACAGACCAATGTCGAAATATTTTTCGTGGTTTCAAATATTTCATTCTGATAGCTTCTCGGGACCAAATCTTTTACCGCATACATGCTATTATTGCATACAATATCTTTTTAAATGGTTTTGCTAGCGACTAATCATGCTAAAACTTCTTGGGATATTAGACCTTGCAGCTGCAATATTCTTTGTCCTGATACAGTGGGATGTAGGCCTTGGAATTGCAAGCTTTTTTGCAGGATATCTAGTTGTAAAATCTTTAATATTTATCTCTGATTGGGTTTCATGGATTGACCTTATTTCAGGATTGTACATGTTCCTTGCAATTTATGATCTCCATAGTGCTTTTTCGTTTATCTTTGTATTATGGCTGCTACAGAAATCTTTTTTCAGCCTGATGTTTTAGCCAACTCAAGCAGTTTATACTATCTTACCTGACTCCGGATGCTTTGTACAAATATATTATCCCTATTACCAATGAGAAGACCAATGCCAAAATAACTGTTTGCAGCACTGACAGATAAAAAATCAGGATTATGAATGCAACTATAAAAATCAAACTTGTTATGTACAATGGCTTGCTTCCGAAAAATATTTTCGAGCCGTCTATTTGAGGGAAAGGAAGCATGTTGAAGATTGCTATCGTCGAGGTCATGAACATGGCTTTTTCAAAAATCGGAGACAAGACTAGCAATAATTTGAATACTATCAACAGAAATACTTGAGATAGCGGGCCTGATAATGCTATCTGAGCATCTTCAAATTCCTTTATGTTTGTCCATCTTCTTCCTATCCTGAACTCCTTTTGTATTACATGCCTGTATGAATTTAAAACCAGAAAAATAAATTTCCCATTCGAAATCAAAATCAAAAGCATTGTGATCATCGGACCTATCGGAACATTTACTATTCTTTTTGCACCGGCAATCTTTCTTTTCATTTCCACTAATGAGAATTCTATCTTGTATTCGTAATGATCAGCTGTCAGCTTTTGAGTTACTGAATGAACAAAATAAATTATCAAAGCGAAAACAAAGGCGATGAATAAATTTTTAATTCCAGTTGCTAAGCTGAATTTTTCTATTCCCCATTCATTAAAAGAGAGAACTAATGCTGCTATAAATGCCGCAATAAAAATAAGTTTTATTTCTTTTTTGCTAATTTCCATGTTATCAGCCTTTTTATTCCTGAAATATGACCTGCTCCGACAACTGCCAACACTTTTTCATTTTTCTGCATGAGCTCAGCCAACCTTGATGACATTATTTCATCACGCTCGCTTATCAATGTTGTGTAAACTGACGGATATTCCTGCTTAACTTTACTCGTTAATTTATTTATAAATTTTTGTTCTGGCACTTTTGTCAGATCAATGCTTAACTTCCTTGCAGTGAACGGAGCCAAGAAAATATTTTTCAGCAGTCTTAATTTTTCTTTCAAAGTAAATCTTGCCTTTAATTTTCTTAAAGTTATTTCTATATCCTGGTCTATCAATGCCAGTTTTATCTTGCGCTTTTTTGCGAGCTGAATTGCTTCCTTCATTTCTGCTCCCGGCATCACGCCTACCTTTTTTCCCAAATAACGCTCGATATATGCCCCTATCAAATTTAACAGAAAGCCTTTTTTTCCAATGTCTGAAAATTTTAATCTTGTTTTTTCTTTTGAGATCAATCTATGGAATCTTTTTACGTCCAACTCCAAGGCTATAACATCTGGCTGGATTTTCTCTATTGCCTGCTTCACTTCTTCTATGCTTTGCTTCGCAATATGAGAAGTGCCTATTATTACAAGGTTTCCAATTATATGCATGGACTATAGAAAAGTATTTATACTTAAAATATTTCTGTTTTTCAAAATGTTAAACTCTAAAAGAATAACTGAGACTTATGACATGAAAGTATTCACTGATCATGGGGAGTATTTTGGAGACATTGAAGAGTGTGTTGTGACGATAAATAAGGCATTTGGCTGGAGAGTAAAAGCAACTAGAGGGAGCGGTTTGGCCAGGCTTCTTGGGAGTGCTAAAGGGGTTATTGTCCCTCATCAACTTGTCAAAGCCATTGGAGATGTTTTCATCATTAATAAGGCTGCAATTCCAAGCTTTGGAGAGGGTGAAGAGAAAGAGGAAATGACTGCTGGATCAAGCGAGGAAACTGTTTAATTTTTTAATTTTAAAACAGAAGATTTATATAAGAATTTAACTTAATTTTTTTTATGACTGTACTAGGAAATGCAATAGACTTCTTACAGGACTTTGGCATATTTGATGTTGTGCTTCCATTTTTACTTGTGTTTGCTGTTGTCTTTGGCATACTTGAGAAAACCAGGATTCTTGGAGAGGAGAAAATTGGAAAGGAAAGTTATGCAAGAAAAAACCTAAATGCGATTGTTGCTTTCGTCATCGGCATGCTCGTTGTTGCTGCCACAAAAATTGTCGGTGTGATAAATGAAGCTCTTCCTAAAATAAGCCTTCTCATTGTTGTTTCCCTTTCATTTTTAATCTTGCTCGGGTTTTTTGTTTCCTCTGACAAAAGCCTGTATGAGAATCTCGGGAGGGGATGGATGACTTTTATAATGATATTCTTTTTTATTGCAGTGATATTAATCTTTTTAGGAACAATCCCTGCAAATGAAAAACAGTCATGGCTTGGGTTTGCTTATGACTACGTAGTTGAATTTTGGAGCGGGACATTGGTTGCTACCACTGTCTTGATGATTGTTATTATATGGGCGATAATTTGGATTACTAAAGGAGACACTGGAAAAAGGAATGATTAAATTTATATAATGGGAGACTATAATTCAAAAAAGGTGATATTGGATGGCTTTATTTGAGAACGTTGATTTCAATTCTGCAGTAGACAGCTTCGCTGACATCGGCGGCTTTGATGTCGTGCTTCCATTTTTACTTGTGTTTGCCGTAACTTTTGCAATTCTCAGGAAAATTAAATTGTTTGGAGACAAGAAAAACGTTGATGCAATTGTCAGCATAATTCTTGCTGCATTCCTTATTTCAGCTACTGAGGTTGTTGAACTGCTTGTTGCTTTTTTGCCGAGAGTTTCAATGATAATCTTGGTTTTGTTAATGCTAATACTTGCTGTCGGAGTTTTCACCGGAGGGTCTGAGTGGGGCGGGTGGTTATTTGTTGGTGCAATAGTTGCAATTATTGCTGTGTTGTGGGCATTGGGGGCTGCTGCTGAATGGGAGGTTCCTCTACTTGAAGAAGTAACTGAGCAAGATATCGGGACTTTAATCATCATTGGAGTTTTTGTACTGGTTATCTGGCTGATTGTGAGAGAGCCTGGTGAAAATAAAGAGGGCTTTTTGGGTACGCTTAACAAACTTGCTGAAGGCTTTAAAAGCGGATCTAGCAGAAGATAATGAATTATGGTAAGCCTTGTTGATGCTGGACTTGGGGAATTTTTAATACCGGTTTTTCTTTTCATCCTTGTTTATGCAGTCATTTATGCTATTCTGAAAAAAGTCAAAATATTAGGAGACAGCGTGAATGTCAATGCCATGATTGCATTTGTGCTTGCTGCTTTGTTTGCGATCACTCCTGGCGCGATGGAGTTTGTAACTGTAATTGCTCCTTGGTTTGTCGTGCTTGTGATAATTGCATTTTCAATGCTGCTTGTCTTCATGTTTGGCGGAGTCAGCTCTGAGAAAATAATTAAAATATTTGAGGATTCAACTGTTTACTGGACAATTATCATGTTTTCAATAGTAATTGTAATAGGCGGCTTGACTGCTGTATACGGTCCATTTTTAGTCGGAGGGCCTGTAGAGGGAAGCGGCGCTGGCAGCTCAATATCTAAAACAATATTCAATGCAAAAGTCTTAACAACAGTAATTATTTTGATAATATTTGCATTCGCTGTCAGATTATTAAGCTTTGAATCCGAGATGAAATAAACCTATTGAAGAAATTATTAAATAATGAAAATTATTTTTTCAACCTTTCTGTTATCCTGCCGAGCTCCTTTACATTCTCAGTCAATGGCTGCAGTATTTTTTCCAAAACCTTGCTCAATGTCTTGACTTCTATGTTCATGTCTGTTATGGATTTCTTATAATCTTCAACTTTCCCGAGCATTGAAACCTGGAGATTCTCGAATCGATTTCTGATCCTCAAAATTTCCTGCTTTATTGCCTCTATCTCTGTTGATGTTTTTTCCTTCCACAGGCTGATATCATTTATGCTTACACTTAGCTCGTCCATCTTTTCGCTTATTATTGATTCTGCGATCTCCTCAAAGTCTTCTATTTTTTCACGAGCTGGAATCCTGGATGGAGAGGAGAATTTTTGAGACGAAATAAAATCAGCTCTCTGCTCTGGCTCATCAGTTTCAAAACTTCTTGAGGAGAATTCTTCTGACTCCTGTCCTACTCCTTGCCCTGCTGCTCCTTCTCCAAATTCCTCTGATGGGGTTGGCGGAGCTAAATCATCTGAGTTTTCATTCGACATGGAATCATAAATCTCCTTTGAAGAATAACCCTCTTTTTTCAGATTATCAACTATATCGGGATTCTGCTTTCCTGCTCCTCTTAATTCATTTATTCTTGATTTCAGGCTTGGCATTTTTTATTAGATTCAAAACCTCTTTTTCTGTCACGAAATTTAATGGGTTCCACGTGTTAATATATTTTTCTAAAACTTTTATTTCGCTGCTTCGAGCAAAAGAAGACATCTCATTCACAACCTCCTTCAATGTCTCTCTTAATTTGAACAAGTCATTTTTTATTTCTTTCATTTCCAGATTTACATCACGGATCTGCTCAGAAACTTTCCTGAATTCATCTATCATATTGTTGTCTGTAACAACCAATCTTTCTCTTAGATTAGCTAGACGAGCTTCGTTTATTCTTAACCTACCAATAAGTTCCGAGCTAAATTGCATGTCTGGCATTTTAATTAAATATAATTACTTTTATTTAAAATCTTCTATTGGGGGGATGTTATCGAATTACTTAAATAGAACTTTGATTATTTATGCTATTTCATCAGTCCAAAAGTTAAAAAAGGAAAAGTCTGCTTTTTCCGACTCTAATAATTTAATTATCTCCTGCGATTTTTCCCCCGGAATTATAAAAGATAAAGATGTGAGCTTCTTGCCACCCGATGATAGAACTAAGCTTTCTGCAGAGTATGTTTTTTCCTTTCTTCCAAAGAGCTTTCTTATTAGCTTATTTCTTTTTGCTATGTTTTTAATTGGCTTTATCGAAAAATAAGCAAACTGCTTTGTTACTTCTGGAATTGATTTATATCTGCCATAAAGCACAACACCATTGTTTACTATACTTCTTTTTAGTTTCCATTTATCCAAGTTGCCTACTTCTATATTTATCGGCAGAACAGAGCCTTTCTGCTGGAAGACATCATAAATTTTTGTTTTATGGAATTTGCTAATCTCTTGTTTTAGGACATTTTTTATTTTTTTCTCATCTTTCTTTATATTAAAAAAAATGTCTATATCGCTCTTTTCGGTTGCTTCTTTTCTTGCAACAGAGCCAAACAGTATTATTTCATCTGCTTCTATTTTAGGCAGTACAAAAGATACAAACGCAGTTGCGTAAGCTATTAACTCTTTAGAATTTAAAATTTTCATTTTTCAAGAGCTCCATAATTTTTTCTTTAAATTCCTGAAACTCCTTAAGAACTGTCTTTATCTGCTTTTCCTGAGGCTTTCCGTATAATAAAGAATTTCTTTCATCCTCTATATCATAAATTAATTCGTATAATTCCTCTTTCTTTTTAAATTGTACAGGGAGATGCCTTTCAATTAATGGATCTTTTTTTTGTTCTTGCTTTGGCCTTTTAAACCAATCATGCTTTATTATCTTTTCAATCGGCAACTTGTTATTTACATGCAAGTAAAGCTCCAACAATTCTAAGACACAGGCTGAACAATGAAATCCTATGGTAATTGGCTTATTTTCTATACCCTGATCTATCGCGTCGTTTATTTCGCCTAAATGCTCTTTTATCTTTCTTTTATGCTCTTCTATTGATGTCATTTCGGATTAATTTATACCAAAGACAGGTATAAATTATACCTTATAAACCTTTTGGATTAATTTATACCAAAGATAGGTATAAATTATACCTTATAAGGTTCTTGAATTTGATTAATGTCTTCTACATTGATCGAATTACTTAAATAGAACTTTAACTTTTGAATTTTTATTAGAATGAAAAGGAAAAGATTATTTGGAATTTATTTTTTAGTTTTTATTTTTATGGTTTCTTTAGTTAGTGCTAAAGAGTATTCTTTTGATGCAGGAGATATAATCAACTATGAGGGCAAGACCATAAGATTAGCATTAGTTGGTTCTTCAGGTGCAGCCATTGTCGAGGTTGATGGCGTTACTGGTTCAATTCCAAGGTATAATGCTAAAATTGTTAATGGTTTGGAAATTCATGTAGTAAGCAGTTATTGGGTGGATAATCAAGCAGCCCGTTCAGCTGTTTTAGATATTCAAATTCCAGGAGAAATTTGTCATGTAGATAATTTTTGTGATTATAGAGAGATATCAAATCTTGGCGGGACTCAATATTATAGGGGCAAAACTATTGAAATAATAGAGGCTCCTTGGGACCATATAACTCTTAAGATAGATGGAAAAGAAGTGACTATTAATGCACCTTATCCTCCATATCTACCTTTGGATACTGTTGATATGATTGATGGAATAGGTTTAAGATACAATATTTTTTTTGATTCCGAATTATTGTATTTAGGAGAGAATTTTGATAATTGTCCTTCTGATTGCCCATTAAACAGAGAAAAAGATATTAGATTAATTAAGGATTTTTGTCAAGATGGAGAACAAAATGAAATATCTGGTGAAGAAGGAATAGATTGTGGAGGAATTTGTGAAAGAGATTGTAGTTGGGAATGTGTTGAACATGAAGAGTGTATTGATAAATGTAATATTATTGAAAATTCAGAATTAATAACTTGCTTATGTGAGAACAATGAATGTATTGATAGAACTTATTGTAAATTTGATAGTGATTGTGTTCAAGTTCAAAATGATCTTTGTGGTTGTGATTTTATTTCTATTAATAGAGAATACAAATCCATTTGGGATAATGGAATTAATCAAATTTTTAGCTCTAAAAGTTGCTTAAGCCAATGTAGTTATGTTGAATATAATCCAATATGTCAGAATAATAAATGTGTGCTATCAACAGAAAATTCAAAGAATAACTTATATACATTTATAGATAATATTGTTAATAATGGGGATTATACTATTGTTTTAGGAGATGATGCTCCTTCTATGGATACTTTAGCTGCTTCTGAATTAAATTTAAAGTTTCAGCAATATAGTGATTTAAAAACTAACTTGCCAGTAGAGTTAGCTTCCAGAATAAAAAATAAAAATAATTTAATTTTAATAGGACATCCCTGTGATAATCCTTTGATTACTCAACCAGCCTGCGACTTATGGTCCTATGGAAATGGACAATCTTTAATAAAAATTAATGGAAATAATCTAATTATAGCTGGAACAACTCCGGAAGATACAAGAAATGCAGCTAAAATAATAGCAAATTATAGAGACCATGCTGAATTAAGAGAAAAAAGTGAAATTATAATAGGAGAAAAAATCGATTTTCTAAAAATAGAAAAACAAGCTGAACAAGAATCAGATTCAGAAGATTTTGAGGTAACCACTTCAGAAGAACCTTCATCAGAAGAAAATCAAACTGAACAAATTAAAGAAAAGAGAGAATATAAGGGTATTTTACATAGATTTATTTCTTGGATAATTAGTTTGTTTAGATGATGCCGAATTGTTTAAATAGAACGATTATTATTTATATCTAAAGAGAGATTACTTGTGCCATGGTAATATCTGAAAATAAAACAAAAGATTACGAGCTTTCTAATGAAGGGAATGAAAGAGTTTTAAGAATTGACTACACAAAAAAAACGATAGTACCGAGCATTGAAGATAGCGATGAGTGCATGATGGATGTTGTTTCGAGGCTTGCTGAGATTCCTGGTGTTGGAAGAATTGTGCTTGTGCAGCAGAGAAATTATAATTACAGCTATAATCAAGTACAGCTGCTTGCTGAAATTGCTAGGTTGTATAATCACCTTATAAAGCAGCAGAAATTTATTGCGTTGCCAGCTGAAGAGAGCCATAAATATCTTGCGAGTAAAATTGGAGTTGTTCGCGGCCTGGTGAGAAATCTTCTGAGGGATCCTATCGGAGTTTATGTCGAACTGAAAAGAACTTTAAGAGAAGAGAAAATCATTCTCGGGAAATTAATTGATGAGCCTGACATAAAATCGTGCGAGCTGCTGATAAACATCCTGAAAGAATTTCTTGATTTGCTTGACAGAGCAAAATTAATCAACTTAGTAAAGAAAAGATTAGACGGTCATCAAATAGGGGACAGAGAAATTTACTCGCAGATTTTCAGAGCTGAAATAACTCCGAATTTTATTTTTACAAGACTGATGAGCAGGGTTCCAACTGATGGAGAAGAGATTGACAGCTATAAAGTTGGCAGCGCAGATGTAAACATTTTTTCTGTTCCTGAAGACATAAAATATCTTTATCATATTAATCCTGTTGAGTTCAAATTGAGCGAGGACAAACAAGAGCTTCTTGAGATGGCTAGAAATGTCTTGATTGAGCACAAGCCTAGAGCTGAAGAATTTCTAGAACCAGAGAGAATGAGATCAACTTTTTTCAACATTGGCAGAGATCTGCTGCAGGAGCTTGCTGACAGGCAGAATGTGAAAATGAATTACAAAGAACTGGATGAATTAACTAACGTGCTTGTGAGATACACTGTCGGGTTTGGCCTGCTTGAAGTTCTATTGCAAGACGAGAAAATACAAGATATAACAATTAACGGACCTATTGGAATTACTCCAATATTCATTGTTCATCAGGATTATGACGAGTGCTTTACAAATATAATGCCCAGTGCTGAAGATGCAGAAAATTGGGCGACGAAGTTTCGCATATTATCTGGGAGGCCATTGGACGAGGCTAATCCGATATTAGATACTGAGCTGACAATTCCCGGCGCCAGGGCAAGAGTTGCAATCGTAGGCAGACCGTTAAATCCTAAAGGACTTGCGTATGCTTTTAGAAGGCATAGAGACAAGCCATGGACTTTGCCCTTGTTCATTGATAATCGAATGATAAGCCCTCTTGGAGCTGGATTAATGGGCTTTTTAATCGATGGAGCCAGAACAATAATTGTGGCTGGAACCAGGAGCTCGGGGAAGACGAGTTTTCTTGGAAGTCTGCTTGTCGAGGTCATGAGAAAGTATAGAATTATCTCTGTTGAAGACACTCTTGAACTCGCAACTGACCAGCTCAGAGAATTGGGATATAATATCCAGCCTATGAAAGTGAGAAGTGCGTTAGCTGGAGGAGCTACTGAGGTTGCTGCTGAAGAAGGTATTAGAGCCGCTTTGAGAATGGGAGATAGTGCTTTAATCGTCGGTGAAATTCGCAGTCAGGAAGCTCGAGCACTTTATGAGGCCATGAGAATTGGTGCACTTGCCAACGTTGTAGCTGGCACTATTCATGGAGATAGTCCTTATGGTGTTTATGACAGAGTCGTTAATGATCTCAATGTTCCTAAAACCAGCTTCAAAGCAACTGACATAATTGTCATTGTTAATCCTGTGAGAAGCGCTGATGGCTTGAGCAAATTCAGAAGAATTGTGCAGATAACTGAAGTAAGAAAAAAATGGGAAAATGACCCGCTTGCTGAAAATGGGTTTGTGGACTTGATGAAATACGATTCTAAAACTGATTCGCTGCAACCAACTGACGACTTGATTAATGGAAACAGCGACGTGATAAAGAATATAGCGAGCAACATTCCAGAATGGGCTGGCCATTGGGATGCTGTCTGGGACAATATAATTTTAAGAGCTAAAATGAAAGAGGCACTTGTAAAATATTCCCAGCAATATAAAAAGAAAGAACTGCTTGAAGCTAGATTTGTAATTGCTGCGAATGATCATTATCATAGAGTTGCCGAGGGAGTGAAAAATGAAATAGGGAACCTTGATGCCAGGAGAATCTATTTTGAATGGGAAGAATGGCTTAAAAGAGCGGTCAAGAAAATTTAAATTAGAAAGATTTAAATACCTATGTCAACTTATAGTTGATAACTATCAACTAAATGGAGACAGCTAAAGATTCAGGAAAAAGAATTTTGCTTATTCTACTAAAAAGCTTTATAGTTCATACCGCAACCATCTTGTCAAAAGAACTTAAAATGAGCAGATGGGGAGTGTGGAAAATTCTAAAAAAGCTTGAAGAAGATAAATTAATTTTACTAAATCAAATAGGAGAAGGAAAAACAAGCACGTATGGAATAAAATTAAATTGGGATAATATTATGACTGAGAAAACCCTTGTTTTATACTTAACCCAAGATGCTTTAAGATACAAACGCTGGAGATACGATTTCGAAATATTGGAAAAAAAAGTTGAATTCTTGATATTATATGGCAGCATACTTTATTCTCTCAAAGAAGCAAATGATATTGATATTCTTGGAATTGCTAAAAAAAATAAAATTAGAGGGATAAATGATCTCATATTTGAAATTCAGAAAATACAAAATAAGAAAATTCATTCTATTAATCTTACAAATGAAGAACTAAAACAAGAATTAAAAAGGAAAAATAAAGCATTTGTCGACGCAATAGAAAGGGGGATCGTATTATTTGGACAAGAAAAATTTGTTAATTTTATGAGGAAAATACATGAAAATTGATTTTGACTTGGGTCTTGAGAAGAAAGTAAAAGGATGTTTTGAGAACGCTGCAATGGACGAGAAGAAAAGAAAAAAGCACAAAGGATTGATTCTTGTAAAACCTTCTGTTGAGAATGCTAAAAATTATTTAGACAAAGCTAAAGATGGATTAAAATTTTGTGATATATATAAACGAGCTGGATCTGATTATAAAATTCTAGAGGAATGGTTTTATTGCTTATATTATTGTGCACTGGCAATACTTTCAAAATTTGGAATTGAGAGCAGAAGCCAAAGATGCTCTGCCTTATTTTTACAATATGCAAAACTCAAGAGATTAATTGACTATGATGATGAATTCATTGAGAAAATAATGGTTTATAAAGAAAAAGATAAAAAAACATCGGTCGATGAAAGAGAAGAAGCAAGATACAGTCCTAATTTTAAATTTGTAGAAGTCTCAGAGCAATATAATAAGATGATGGATTTATGTAAAGAAGCTATTTCGCAATGCGAGGAAATTATTTTTGAAGAGAAACAACTTAAAATTCCTAATGAATTATTTAAAATCAAGAAATTAATAAATAGGAGATCATTATGAGATATATAAAAAAGAGGCTATGATGAGAAAAAATGTTGAAGACATTTTAGAGAAATATAAAAACAAATTAGAAGAGAGGTTTGATGAAGGGTTTTCTGGAGAGTATAGAAGATTTAAAGAAGAACAGATTGGAAAAGAATTGAGCTTTTATGAAAAAGGTTGTAATTTTTCTAAAAATATTTTGAATATCAGGCCGAAAGAAAAAGATGAAGAGAAATTATGGGAGAGTATTCAAACCATCGGGATGAAAACGACCCCCAACGGCGTGATGAGTTTTGCATTCTTTTCAGGATTTGCATTGATGCTAATTGGAATATTTATTTTTGTTTATGGCCTGTTTTTGAAAGAGTTTTATTTTTTCTTTCCATTTTTTTTCATTGCACTCGGAATACTCGCCATAAAACTGCTTGCTGATCATCCGAATAATCTTGCTGTCAAATGGAGAATTGCGGCTGAGAACCAAATGGTGCTATGCATTCTTTATATTGTGATGTACATGAGGCATACTTCTAACTTGGAGCATGCTGTCAAATTTGCAGCCCAGCACATACAAGATCCCTTATCTACTGATCTGAAAAAAGTTTTCTGGAACATTGAAACTGGAAAATATTCTACTGTACAAGAATCCCTTGATGCATATCTTGAAGATTGGAGGAAATACAATATTGATTTTGTAAATTCTTTTCATTTAATTGAGAGCAGCCTGTTTGAAACCAAAGAGGAAAGAAGATTGGAAATTCTTGAGAGGGCTTTGACAACTATGCTTGATGGGACTTATGAAAAGATGCTGCATTATGCACAGGACTTGAAAAGCCCGATAACAACGCTTTACATGCTTGGGATAATACTTCCTGTTTTGGGATTGATAATGCTTCCCTTGATTGGAGGGTTTATTGGAGTGAAATGGTATTGGATTGCTTTTTTCTATGACCTGCTTCTGCCTGTTTTTGTATACCTTATGGGAAACAAACTACTTGTGAAAAGGCCTGCAGGCGAAGGAGAGAGCTTCTCTTTAGAAGAGAATATTTTTGATGAGTATAGGTATTTGAAAATCGGAAACTCATTAATAAGCCCTGCTGTCGTCGCTGTTCCACTCTTCCTGCTCATAATAATTATCGGCTTTGTTCCAATATGGATGCATGCTCTTTTTCCTAATGATACTTTTTTGAACAGCGATTGGATGTTTGGATATAAAAACAATATCGGGCCTTTTGGATTTACTGCATTGCTATTAAGCCTTGCAATCCCACTTAGCTTTGCCATCGGCTTCGGAACTTATTACAAATTAAAGAGCAGAAGACTGATGAAAATAAAAGAAGAAACGAAAGAATTGGAAAGAGAATTCTCAGGAAGCTTATTCCAGCTGGGGAATAGAATTGAAGACGGACTGCCTGTTGAGCTCGCCTTTTCAAAAACTGCTGAGAATATGCAAGGGACAATGTCTGGAAAATTTTTCAGCTATGTAAGCAATAACTTGAGAAGCTTGGGGATGGGATTGAAAGAAGCGATTTTCAATTCAAAGAGGGGGGCTATATTGAGCTTTCCTTCAAAGGTCATAAGCAGCAGCATGGAAGTCTTGATTGAGAGCGCGAGGAAAGGACCTAAAATTGCATCGCATGCACTAATGTCTATAAGCAATTACATGACTGCAATACACAAAGTAAATGAAAGGCTAAAGGACTTGCTTGCTGACATTATTAGCAGCATGAGAAGCCAGATAAATTTTCTAACGCCTTTAATTGCGGGGATTGTCGTCGGCATCGGAGCCTTGGTAACTAATATCATTTCAAATCTTGGCGTATTGCTTGGCGGAAGCGGAGCTGATAAAGTTGAAGGATTCAACATTGATGTTTCAATATTAAACCAGATCTTTCCAATTGACAAAGTTATCCCCCCATTTTACTTCCAATTAATTGTCGGAATTTATATAGTTGAGATAACCTACATATTGACGGTGCTGGCTAATGGAGTTGAGAACGGAGTTGATAAGTTAAATGAAGAGCATATGCTGGGAAGAAATTTATATATGAGCATGATATCATACATTCTTGTTACCTTGATTACGAGTGCAATATTAACTGTCATGGCGAGAGGAGTGCTGAATGTGAGCACAGGAGGAGGAGTGTGAACAGAAGAGGATTGAGGAATGAGACAATTGTAATAATCGTTGTTATCGTGGTTGCAATAATTTTATTTTTAATTTTGACAAAGGTGATGAATGGCATATTTTAATAGAAAAGGAGAAGAGGGATTTCATTGGGATACTGCCAAGTGGGTTTTTGGAATTGCCGTCCTTATCCTCTTGATTGGCATTATTTATGTTACAAGCGACAGGGGAGGACCTGTTTTCTCTGACTGGCTTTGCATGGCAAGCGTTTACTTATCTGATCAAACTAAAGGAGCTACGGAAAAAATACCTTTTCTTGGGGATATATTTTTATGCGAAACAAAACACGTTGTAATTGAAGAGAATAAGGAGGAGAAAGTTCTTCAGGAAATAGCTGACAAGATGAGGACTTGCTGGTGGATGTGGGGCGATGGAGATTGGGACCCTTCACCAAATGTTTTCAAATGGGATCAGAACAAATGCTTTACATGCCACAGATTAGAAACCACTGACGGAATCCCTGATATAAGCTTGGAAGGATTAACTAACTATCTTCAGGACAACGAGATAAGCAGAACAGAGATGACTTATTGGAATTATCTTAGAGGCGATAAAGGCAATGCTATCATGTTTAATTTTCCTTCTGTTCAAAGTAATAATGGAGCACTTTTTAAAGAAGGAGAGTTTTATGATGTGACTTATGTTAACAACGTTAAAACTTCCCTCATTGGAACATTTATCGAGGGCGCTGTGAGTGGAGCTGCCATCGGCGGAATTGGGTGCGCTGTTACAGGACCTGGGGCCCTAATCTGCGGAGCTGGAGGTTTTATTGTCGGGGGCACTGTGGTTACAGGCGTTGAAATGCTGACGAGGTATTTTCAAAGCGACGTCGACGGAATAATGCTATCTGAAGCCGGAGTTACAAAAGACATTTGCGATGTGGTGATAGAATGAAAAAAGGGTCTTTTGCCTTGAGCAGGACTATGAGCTTGATATTGGTGCTTGTTGGACTAATTGTCTTGCTATTTTTTGCATATTTTCTGCGAGATAAAATCGTTGAAATAATAGACGTTGCATTGGAGTTTTTTAAACCATGAGCGAAGGTGAAGAAGGAATTGGAGTAGGAGGCATAGGGCCGATAATCTTAATAGTCATTGCTACCTTGGCTTTGCTATTTTTAATGTATGGAACTGCATGGCCTGCGACCAGAGAAGCATTTACTAACATCGTCGGCGAGAAAGGTGAGCTGAAGGAAAAATTTGACAAAGCTTTTCGTGAAAAAGAGGTTAATCTTGAAAAAGAGAGAAAAGACGTTGAAGAAATTTCTGCTTTCTTTACAAAATCATTCGACGTTAAAGACGATGACTGCATCAGCAGAATTGACTTGAGCTCAATTAGAGATAAGAACTTTGATTTGAAGATTAATGGAAACAGAAAATCTCTGGTAAATAAAGATTCCTTGAGAGAATATTCTTTGAATGTGAAAAATACGATTTCATTTTTGAGAAATGGGATTAAGGATTCTTCTTTTATTTTAGCCGAGAGATTTAGCAGGATTGATGATCAATCTTTTTCCGAACACATTTATATGAATGGCAATGCAGTTTATTTCATGGATGATTTGACTGCAGCTGATTTCTCTGATGTGTATTCTCCTGTTTTTGCCAAGAAAAAATGTGGTGAGGAGAAGGCAGAGATCGAAAAATTAAAACTTATTGCCGTTGAAGGAATTTCTGACGAAATTGAAAAAGGATTTGATAAAGAATCTTCTGATATGATCCTGCATCTTTGGTATGTTCATGCTTCTGGTGATTTTAATGATGTAAAGAGAAAACTCAATATAGTGTATTGGGATAAACTTCGAGACCATGTTGTTCAGTATTATAACTCGAAATTTTCAGACGTTGATTGTTGGAGATATATTATTTATTTATATCTAGAGGATTTATCAAAACCGAGAATATCCAGCAAATCAGATGATTTTTTTGGCGGATATGTTCCATCCGAAGGCGGATTTGAAAGATTAAAAGTTGATGTCAGAGAAGATGAACCAAAAGATCCAAGGAAAATTGCAGAGATTACTTTGCTTGTCTCTAATTCAGATGAATGTAGAAAAGTTTAAATAAGAAAGTTTATATAGAAGTAATAAGTTAATAAATAAAAGGTGAAATCAATGAACAAAAAAGGGCAAGGAAGCATTTCTATCAATACAATTATTGTTGCCATTGTTGGGATTATAGTTTTACTTTTGATTGTTACTTTCTTTACAGGAGGAATGTCTACTGTGTTTAATAGAATTAGAGGCGTATTCTCTGGAGGAACTGCTGGATACGATATTGATTTAGCAAAAGCAAACTGCCAGGCTTATTGCGAGAGAGCTAAATTATTAGATACTGATGATGCTAAGAGCAAGTCAACATATTGTACACAAAAATTTGATATTGTGAAAGTACAAGGACAAAATGCTGTCCCTGTTTATTGCAATCAAGATCCAATATCTGTGGTTTGTCCTGGAATCGATGTCGGCAATTGTCAGAGATCACCAACTTAATTTTTTCTTTTCATATGAATAAAAAAGGAATGGCTTGGAGCACAATTGTATATGCGATAATTGCAATCATAGTTTTAGTCGTCATTGTCTGGATTTTCAGAAAGCAGATAAATGAGATATACAAGAGCTTCATGGGGATTATAAAAGGAGCTACTGCCGGGAGCGAAGACATCGGGAAGAGTATTGAAGAATTATCTAAGAAGTGATAAGGTTTATATAATTTTAAAACAAATAAATTGGCATGAATAAAAAAGGTGATGAGCCTCTTAAGAACACAACTATCAGCTCTGTAATTTTAGTTCTTACTCTTGTACTTATTGGAATTATTGCTCTGAAATTTATGGCATTTGGTGCCCAACAATGCCCTGCTGGTTTTGAGGAAATCAATCCTCCATTTGATTCGGAAGTAGACACTATCTGCAGGCACACTATTGATAATGAAGACTTGAATTGCTGCAGAAGAAAAACAAATATAAATGAGATTTATATCTGGGATTTTAAGAATAAAGAAGTTGCCAGAGAAGTGGATTTAGCTGGATTCGAGAGATTGTATGGGATTAGCAGAACATGTAAAGATATTACTCCTTGCGGAACAGTTAAAGGCAGTGGCGTCGATGTTTGCGCCGGAGTTTTCTGCGATGAGAACGAACTTTGCCTTATTAGCATAATTGAAGGAGAGAGAATAGGAAAATGCGTTGATGAGCTGGAAGTTGCCATCGGCGGAAATACCTTTAAGCTTAATGTTTTTAGCGACGACCAGCTTTTGTGCGGCAAGACGAGAGATAATTTAATCGGAACTGCCTGCAGCTCTGCAGAAAAAGAGCTTGGACTAACTCATTGCATATATGATATTTCTAAAGGGGCAAGATGCACTGGCACGATCTAATAAAAATTTATAAACAATGAAGTTAACTAAATTGTTATGGAAGGATATACAACAGTTGAGGTCGTTGAATACGTTCTGCTTATTACTTTTGCATTGTTATTGGTTTTTTTTGGAGGATTGACTGAAAAGCAAGTTAACCAATTAAAGGCTGATGACTTGGCCTTAAGCATTGACAGTGTTTTTTTGCTCGATAATGATATTATATTCGTGCACGAGTTCGGTAAGCAATTCTCTGTTGAAGAAAGAAATAACAGGATTCATATTTATCAAGGCTCTAAAGAAAACTCTGGGATTAAAGAAGTCACTGTTGATTCAAATTATGTAATTATAAACCAGCTGGAAGGGAAAGATAATGATGTGACAATTAAGAAAGAAGGAAAAAAGGTGGTAATCTCTTGACTTCGATCGTTGCTGACAAAACTTTATTCTGGATTTGGTGGTTTATAATAATTATTTTTGGGTCACTTTTTGTCAAAGGGTTTGCCCTGTCTGAAACTGAATATGATTTGAAACTGGATGATACTGAGAACAGTGCTGTTGCAAATCGAGCTGTCAAATGCTTTTCCATGGAAAATAGATTTGGAATAATTGACAAAGCCAAAACAAACAACGACAGATTAGGAGAATGCTTTGGTAACAAATACAACATGAAAATTGATTTCAGAGTTTTATCCCCTGAGAACATTCCAGATATTGAAATCGGTGATGTAAGCGGAGAGATGGAAACTACTGAGAGATTTGTAATCGTAGATGGAGGAGGAGCAATGATGGAGGTGGCTTACAGCCATGCTTCCTGATGACTGGAGAGATGGATTCTTCGCCAGTCTCGGATTGGTTGCATTGGTATTTGTAGGTGTGTTTCTTAAATTTGGAGCTGGCAATATATTTGCTGCCGACACTACTTTTAATGACGATGTCGAGCTCGCTTTGCTAAGTACATTAAGAATTGAAACTGCGAAAGGAGATTTAGCTGATGTTATTGTGCTAAATGAAAATGATGAAAGCTATTCTTCAATGATTGAGGGGATTGCTACACAGAATTTAAATTTTGCAATTAAAGACACTGAATATTTTGTGAGGATAACTTATCCTGACGGAGACAAGCTAATTTTTTCTCCCTTTACTATCTTAGGAATTTTGTCTGAAGAGCATTTTAAAAAAATAAAAACCATTACTAAGGAGATGGTGATTCCTTCCCTAAATGAAGGAGTGATTAAAATCGAGCTGGTGGTGGGAAATGAATAAGAAAGGAGCATGGGTTGCAACACTCACTGTTGCATTTCTTTTTGTGTATCTTTTTAGCACTAGCATGCTGATGAAGAGAAGCGTTGGGGATGTAAAAGTTGAAGACACTGGCAAACTTTCCGGGATTGCAATTAATTTAAATTTGAAAGAAGAAGAAATTAGATTTTTTTTAGAGAAAGCATTCGAGTATTCTGCATTTAATGCTTTAAAAGATCTTGGAGCTGACGGCGGAACTTCTAAGAAACTGAATTGCGAAAAAATTGACGGGCATGTGATATGGAGAGGAGATTGCTACTTTGACATAACTTCAATGGAAGATGTCTTTTTTGAAAGATTTGAGCAAAAATTTAATGACTATGCCAAAGAAAACAATTTGAAAATAAATTCTCAACATGATTACGATAGCGAAGGAAAATTTTTTTTAAAAACAAATGGAATAATCGAGCTGCAAGAAGAGGGCATTCGCTATGGCTTTGAACCAGGAATTATTTTTTATCCTGAATATAATTTTAATATATATGCTGATATTCTTAGAAAAGTGAACGACTGCTTGAAAAAAGAAAGGGAAAAAGGAAGTGCAAGAAATAATTTATTTGAAGATTGCAGAGATGACAAAGACTTTAAATGGGTGATAAAAACCGAGGATAAATTTGTCCTGTTTGATGTTTCCAAGCCTTATGAAGAGTTCGGGGATATAACAATTAGATTTTCTCTACCAGAGTAACATAAAGCTTTTATACCAGCTCTAATTTTTCCTTTTTATGATTGCAGCATTGAACTATGATGAGATTGTTTCTAAGTTAAAAGAGAAAGGTCTTGGTGAAAACGAGATTGAAGAGAAGATAAATAAAAAAATGGACCAGCTTTCAGGATTGATAAGCAAGGAAGGTGCTGCCCACATAATTGCAAATGAGCTCGGTATAAAAATATTTGAGGACATAGGCGAGATAAAAATTGAGAAAGCCAGAAGCGGAATGAGAAATGTAAACTTAAATGGAAAGCTGACAATCAATTTCGGGATTAGAAGTTTTAAGAAGGAGAAGAGAGAGGGAAGAGTCGGAAGCTTTGTGATTGGAGATGAGACTGGGAGCATCAGAGTTGTCTTGTGGGATGAAGCTCACTTGAGCAAGATGGAGCAGATAAAAGAAGAGAGCATTGTAAGGGTTGAGAATGGGTATATTAAAGAAAATAATGGATACAAAGAAATTCATCTTAACAGCAATTCCAAATTTGAGCTGAATCCCAAAGGAGTGAAAATTGACGTTGTTAAAGCGAATGGAATTTCAAATTTAAATTTTAATGAGAAAAAAATAAAAGAACTGAATGCGGGAGACAGGGCTTCTATAAAAGGAACTATTGTCCAGGTTTTCGACCCTAGATTTTATGAAGTTTGCGGGCAATGCGGGAAGCGGTTGATTGTTGACAATGGAAGTTTTAATTGCACCCAGCACGGGAAAATAAGTCCTGCATATTCCTGCGTTGTTAACTGCGTATTGGATGATGGAACTGAAAGTGTAAGGGTTGTCTGCTTCAGAGAGTTAGCTGCTAGCTTTCTTGGCATTCCAAACAATGACCTGCTTAGAATGAGAGAACTGCCCGGAGAATTTGAAAAGATTAAGGAGAACCTGCTTGGGAAGCAGATAAAAGCAGATGGAAGAGCGAATAGAAACGAGATGTTTGACAGAATAGAGTTCATTGCAGCCAGTGTTGAAGAATTAAGTCCTGATAAATTACTGGAAGAGATTAATGATATTTAGAACGCACCTTGCCTTCGGTCTCTTCATTGGTTTGCTTGCTTTTTATTTTCAATTTGTCGAGAACTGGATTCTGTTATTTTTATTTTTATTTTTTGGAGTTGGCTTTCCTGATGTTGACGACAGCGAGAGCAAATTTGGAAAAAAATCTTTTTTTAAATTCATAAATTTATTTTTCAAGCATAGAGGAATTTTTCACAGCTTAATTTTTGGAATTGTTTTGAGCTGGCTGGCTTTTTACTTTGATAAAGATGCTGGAGCCGGATTCTTTCTCGGATTTTTGAGCCATATAATCTTAGATTCTTTTACAAAACAAGGAATTAATTTTTTGTATCCATTTGGGGGACTTAATGCGAAAGGATTTATCAAAACCGGCGGGAAACTTGAGAAAATTATTTTTTATTTTTTTATTTTGCTGGATATTTTTGTCGTCGCAAAGCTTTTAAATAGTATTGTTCTTTAATAATAGATGTTAAAACCAAAATTTGATTACGAGCTTTTTGACCTTCTTATGCAGGATTTTTCCGATGACGAGTTTAGCGATGAGCTGATTGAAAGGAGAAAAGTCAGAAGAGTCTTTGTCGCCAGCTAATTTTCTTCTTCTTTTTTTATTTTTGAAGAGGTGATTTTAGCTCCTAGGCTCTCATATTTATATACCTGGAAATATATTTCTTATTCAACTGACATACCTGCCATGTTTGCGGTGTGTTTATAAATTTTTACTGCTTCTCGATATTCGGGGCTTTGCCTCGTGAAATAAAAACCGAAAGGAACAATGGAGGTGTTTTAGATGGTTGGGAATTTACCCTTGAAAAAATGGAGATCAGGAAGTTTTGACTGCAGTGTCTGGAGCAATAAAAGAGATATGGAAAGAGATGGGCAGAAAATGGAGGTTGAGTTTAAAACTGTTTCTTTGAGAAAATCTTGGGAGAAAGATGGGAAGTGGTATGACCATACTATAACAAATATAAGAAGGAATGACCTTGCTAAGGTGATCTTGCTGCTGCAAAAAGCTCAGGAAGAATTATTGATTGGAAGCCATGATGATAAGGAGGTGGAGTAAATGGATGCCATTGACGAACTGCCTGGAGTGGGCGCTGCTACTGCTGAAAAATTAAAAGCTGCTGGATTTGACAACTTCATGAGCATTGCTGTTTCTTCTCCTGGAGAGATGGTTAATGTTGCAGGGGTTACTGAAGCGACTGCAAGGAAAATAATAAATGCTGCGAGAAGCAAACTTCAAATGGGGTTTGAGACTGGCGAAGAGCTGCTGAGAAAAAGAGAAAGCGTAACTAAAATCTCTACAGGAAGCCAGAGCTTGAATGCTATGTTCGGGGGAGGAATAGAGACTGGGGCTATCACAGAGGTTTATGGAGCATATGGTTCTGGAAAAACTTCTATAGCACATCAGATTGCTGTAAATGTTCAGCTGCCAAAAGAAAAAGGAGGAGCTGAAGGCATTGCTGTATGGATTGATTCTGAAGGAACAATAAGACCTGAATATATTGCTAAATTAGCTGTAGCTCAAGGTTTAGATCCTAAAGAAATTTTAAAAAATTTCAGAGGAGTTAGATCATTTAACAGCGATCATCAGATGCTTCTTACTGAGAACGTTGAGAATTTGATTAAAGATGGATTACCTATAAAGCTGATTATTGTGGATTCCTTAATGGGGCATTTCAGGAGTGACTTTTCTGGGAGAGGGCAATTAGCTGACAGGCAACAAAAATTGAATAAGCATTTGCATGTATTGCTTAAATTGGCAAATCAATACAATCTTGCAGTATATGTGACTAATCAAGTAATGTCGAAGCCTGATACTTTCTTTGGAGATCCTACAGAAGCTATAGGAGGACATGTGTTGCATCATGCATCTACTTACAGAGTTTATTTAAGAAGAGGCAAGAAAGGGACAAGAGTTGCTAAACTGGTAGACGCTCCAGCAATGCCAGAAAGTGAAGCGATATTCCAAGTTACTGAAGAAGGAATTAGAGACGTTTAATTCTTCCCTTTTTTTATTTATGTTTTTATTCCTAAAACTTCTCCTGTTTCTGAATCAATTATGACGTCTGTTTCAGGACCATTATCAGCGTCGATTTCCACAACGTATGAAACTTTTCCAAACTTTCTTTTAATTGATACATCTGTGATTTTTCCCTGAACTTCTTTCAATGCTATTTCTCTTGCTTGCTGTTCTGTTATTTTTGTTTTCAGCTCTTCTGCTTTCTGCTGGATTTCTGGCTGAGAATTATCTTCGATATTTATCAGCTCAGCTTTTTCTCCGTCTTCTGTATTTACTTCCAAAACCAAACCAGCTACTTCTTCGCAATAATACTTATTCTCTTCACTTCCTTTTTCCAGTGGATTCCAATCTCTTGTCTTCAAACAATTCTCAAAATTGCCAAATGGAACCGATACTGATTCTTGAAGTGAGATTACTTGCGCCATATCTTCTGCCACTCCCTCATAATACTCTTGCCTATATGTTTCTCCAACTTTTGGATTTGCCTTCATTATTATTCCTGGCTTGGTTCCATCTTTTCCCGATTCCCATGAGCCAGCATAATTTATTATTTTTCCATCCAGCATTTCTCTTGAATCTTCTCCAAAATACCAAACATTTCCTTCTTTATCCTGGGCATACAATCTTTAGTATCCTCTATCAACTCATCATTGAACCAGACTCGATTCCAAACAACTGTTGTTTCTATCTCCTGCACAATCTTCTTTTCATCTAAAACTAAAACTTCAATCCTTTCTTTTCCATCTTCTTTCTTTGATTCATAGATCATTTTCTTCCCTGGAACCAATGTGAAATATTTATTATTAACTTGAGATGTGAAATCAGCAGGATTTATTTTTGGACTGTAAATTTCTTTATCGCTTTTTTCCGAGAGAAATTAGATATTGATGCATTGAAGAATATAAATAAAACAACTATCATCAAAAAGCCTGTAATGTAAAAAATATTTTTTGACTTCATTTTGTTAGACGTCCCCGCGAGGATTTGAACCCCGGTTACAGGTTCCGCAAACCTGTGTTCTATCCAGACTGAACTACGAGGACATGTTATTTTATAAGAATTATGCTTTTAAAAAGTTTTATAAAGTGATTTTTTTAAATGAAATCGATGAGGAAAATGCTAATATGCTCAAGCTGCAACAAAAGTGTACAGACAGGGGCTACGAGATTTAAATGCCCTGATTGTGGGAAAAGCGAAATTATAAGATGCTGGCACTGCAAAAAAACAGCTGTGAAATACAAATGCAATACCTGCGGATTTGTAGGACCTAATTAAAATGGCGAGAGTAGTTGTTACAATGAAGGTAATGCCTGAAAGCCCGAATGTTGACTTGGATAATTTGACTAAAGAGATATTAAAAAAAGTGAAGAGCTTTGCTGGGAATACTGAAACAAAGGTTCAGAAAGAGCCTATAGGATTTGGGCTAAGTTCACTAAAAGTACAATTCGTTCTTGACGAGCAGAAAAGCAATCTTGATCCTCTTGAGAGTTCAATTAGAAACATTGACGGAGTTAATTCTGTTGAAATCATCGACGTCAGAAGAGCAATCGGCTAAAATAGGAAATAAATCAAATTTCCAAAAATTAAACTCAAAACTAAAGCAATTAAAATCGCCGGCGAGAAAATTATCCCATGCCTGACGAAGACTTTTTCTATTTTTGCTTTCTTTATTTTTTCAATCTGCTGCCTTGTCAATTCCTGCTTTGCTTTATGAATTATTTTATTGTTGTAAACAACATCATCTAATATCCAATCACCTTCCAGCAATCTTGAAACTGGAATTGCCTTTATCAAGCAAGATTTTTCAACTGATGCTATAAAAACATGGACATAGAAAACTATGAACAGGAAAATTGAAAGCGAAACAGGGATTATTTTTTCTTCTGTCCTGAATGAGATCAAGATTAATAATATTGCCGCTATAAATATTTTTATCTGCGTTTTTCTTTTTTCCTTTAAAACAGAGATGAATTTCTTTGAAAAAACTTTCATGTTTATTACTGCCAGAATGATTGCATAAATGAAACTGTAAGCTGCTCCTATAATCAGAACATTGAGGAAGATTATAACTGGAAATGGAAGAAGGATTAATTTTGGAGAGAAAAATTTTAATAAAAATGATGGATAAGTCGCGAATGTAATCGACAAGCCGAATAATAATTTTACATCGCCTCCTCCCCACTGCTTTAGCTTGTACATCAGCATAGACAAAATAAATATTATCGGAAATGTTTTCAGCATTTCAAAAGCAAAACTCCAATCATTTGCTGTTGATGAATAAATCAGCCTTAATAAAACTGCAGAAAAGATGAGAAAATAATTTGAGTAGTCCGGGATTTCAGTTGTTTTGATATCATGGATAACTGCAATTACTGCTATTATAAAAGCCAATGCCAACAAGATAATCTCTATTTCAAGCATAGCAATTACAATGAGGAAAAGTTTATATAGTATTTCTTATTATCAATCTTATTCGCAAGAGAGAGGGGGATATATGGCTACTATTGGCAGAGGAAATAAAGACTGGAAATTGATTGCTATTTTTGTTATGGGTTTGTTGATTTTAAGTTTGGGTTCCTGGGTTGGTTACACATTTTACCAAGCCAAACAAAATAACTTTGCTGTGCAGAACCAGCAGATTGGAAGATTGGTTGAGCAGAGGAATATATTGAATTCTGTGCAGGCAACTGGGTTTTATTCATTAAATGTCTTGGACCAGGACAATAACCAGAGAACACTCATACTCGCACCTGTTGTACCATCGCAAGCTCAAACCCCGCAAGGACAACTGCAAGGGCAATAATTATAAAACTTCTTTTTCTTATTTAATTCATGATTTCCATAATTGGAGGAGGGCCAAGCGGCTCTTACTTGGCTGGCTTATTGAAAGATAGATGCACGTTGTTTGAAGAGCATAAGAAAATAGGGAAGCCGATTCAATGCACTGGCATATTGACGCACAGCATTCATGATCTTATTTCTGTGAAAGATGAATTCATTGTAAACAAAATTAAAAGAATAAAACTAATCTCTCCTAATGACGAGGAATATGAATTTAAGTTAAATAAAGAGGAGATAATTGTTGACAGATTTAAGTTTGACAATTATCTTGCTAATTTGGCGAGAGACAAAGGAGCTAAAATTTTAACAGAACACAAACTGAAGGATTTTTCTTTTACTGAAAACAAGATAAAATTGAAATTTGACAATGAAGATATTGATACTGATATCCTAGTTGGAGCTGATGGCCCTAACAGCCTGGTTGCCAGAAAAACTGGATTGCTGAATGGAAGAAAGTATAAAGTCGGGCATCAATATACTGCTAGAGGAGAATTTGATTCTGAGATGTTCACTGTTTACTTCAATGGCGTTAAAAATTATTTTGGATGGGTTGTTCCTGAAAATGAGAAAATTGCCAGGATTGGAATCGTCGGCGATTCTGAAATACCAACTTTGTTTGACAATTTTTTAAATAAAATTGGAGTTGAGAAAAATAACTTCATTGAATGCCAGAGCGGAGTAATTCCTGTTTTTGATTATAATACTAAGTGCTGTAATAAAAATGTTTACTTGATTGGCGATGCTGCGGGCCATGTGAAATCCACTACTCTCGGGGGGATTGTTTACGGAATGAGAGCTGCAAAAATTCTTGCTGATGTTTTGGAGAATAATGGAGACTATGATAAGTTACTGAAAAAAGAAATTGGAAGAGATCTTTGGTTGCATAATAAAGCAAGCGAATTGTTAAGCGGATTTGAAGACGATGGCTGGGACGAGTTTATCAGATTATTGAGGAGAATTGAGCTCGGAAAATTTAATAGAGACAAGCCATTTTCAAGCTTGCATTTATTTCTGAAACCAAATTTAATTTACTTCTTGATGAAGCAATTTTTCAGAACAAGCTTACTGCGTAATCAAGCCCTTGACAAAAACCAGAGATTAATGCGAAGCTAAATGAAAGCACGAAATACAATAAGAAAGCAGAAATTATACCCATTAGATAATTAATTGTTTTAGAATTCTGGATTGCAAAACCTGCTACTGCTGATATTATTGCTAAAAATGGTATTTGCGCTATTCCTAAAATTGTCCCAAACAAAAACATCGGAATTGCATTAATAAAAGATATTATCCCTGCATTTGAGGAGAGTGCCATCATTGCCCATCCAAAACCTATTCCAATGCCTATCATTATTGTTATCGGAGTTGATAATCCAAAGGTTCCTATATCTACTGAGTCTTTCAGAAAATCAACTACTGTTAATATAATGCCAATCATCAATGCTCCCATCTTTTTTCCTATGCCAAAAATTACTGCAAACATTATCGCAAACATTATCAGAACAAAAATTGGATTCTTTAAAATATAAGCAAACAATCCTAATATGAAATCCCAGAGAAGACTAATGCAGATATTCATCGTTCTTAGTAACCTTTAAATATTAATAAAGTTATTTGTTAAATATGAGAAAAAGAGGAGAGACTAGTGCCGGCAATGTTGCAACTTTAATTTCATTAATAGCTTTATTCTTGATTGTTTATCTTCTTTTGCTTCCGCAAGCTGATAGGGATAAAATCCTCGGAACAGACACTAGCCAAATTGGAAAGGAAAAAATCGCAGAGGGAACTGGAGAGGTTCTGCTTAGCGAGTTTGTTGGGAAAGTAAAACCTGGAGACGAGGCTGAGAAAGCAACACATGATATTGCAAGCGTGAACTTGTTCAGCAAGGAAGAATCTGATTTTGTTACCTTATCTGAAAATTTAATAGTGAGCAAGGGCTTTTTCAGCAGCAATACGCAGAGCTTATTCTTCAGGCTTGAACCTGATAATCTACTGAAAGCTGAATTATTCCTCGTCGTCGACTCTGGAAATGGCGAGCTCGTTGTCAGAGTGAATGGGAATGAATTCTACAGAAATGAAATTACAAGCGGGCAATTCATAATTGAAATACCAAAAGACTACTTATCTAACTTGAATAATATTGAGCTGGATGTCGAGGGATTTGGAGTCAGATCATATGATATAAGAGACATCAAGTTAAGAAAGAAAGAAGAAATAAAAAACAGAGTAGCGAGAAGAACATTTTCTGTGAATGCCGAAGAGAAGAGTGGGATGAACAGGGCTGTTATGAGGTACAGCGTATTCTGCGATAAAGATGAAAGAGATAGCTTGAGCATGCTGCTGAATGACAAAACAATCTACACTGATGTTCCATTCTGCAATCTTGGAGAGGATATAATTGAATTGTCACCTAATCATTTCAAAGCTGGCCTGAATACTCTTGACTTTGAAACTGAGGGGAATTACGTAATTGAAGGAATTCATATCAAAACATTTTCTGGAAAAGAAGCACTTGACGAGTATTTCTTTTCACTCGACCAGGAAGAATTTATCAGGGTTAGAAGGGGCTTGTCTGACGTTGTTGCGAGCTTTGAATTCAGCCTGAAAGATGACAGGAAAAATTTCATTTTTGAGATAAATGGTGAGGAAATAAATATTGATACTACAAAAGACACTGAGTTAATTGTGCTAAATGACTTCATTGAAGAAGAAAATTTGATAAGAATAATTCCTAAAAACAGTTTTGAGATTCTAGAATTCAAAGTAGTGATGGAGTAATAGAATGGCTAAAGCCCCTCAAAAAATTTATACATTTACCTGCCAAAGATGTGGTCATGAATATTCAACTCCCAAAGAATCAGGATTTTCAAGATGCCCAAATTGCGGAGTGATAATCGGAGAAACTTTAACTGATAAAGGTGAATTAAAAAGACATACTGGAAGAGTTATATTTGAAAAATCTAAAGGTGCTGTTCATCGGGGTGCTATAAACTGGTTATCTAATAAAATGGAAAACCTTGATAGTTCTGGAAATGGACACGGTTCTAATAATAAACGAAAATCTTCTGGAGCTGGAATATTCTTGCTTGTTTTCATCGTAATCTTATTTTTGTTTTTCTGGCCGAGCTCACCACTAGCCAAGTCAGTTGAATCAGGATATCTAGCATCTACTTCATTTGGGCAGGGGATGAGATCAATTGGAACTGGAGCCGGAAATTTTTTCGGATACATAGGAGATCAATTTTCTTTCATACAAAGAGTATCTAGTGGAGAGGAAATTTTCAGCTTTGAAACTGGAAGCGCTGAAGTCCAGAAGAAAACGGGACTGAGCTTTGGCGGATCTGGAATATTTGGCGGTGCTGAGCTTTCTCCCTTTGGGACTTATACTAATGAAGAATTTGGAGTCAGAGGGGATGTCATTGTTGGCAAGCTTGATGATAACATTCCTATGCTGAGAAACGTAAAGTTGAATTGCGAGCTCAATAATGGTGTTGCAGGAAGAATTGAGATGGACGAAGGTAGAGAACTCGAAAATGGAAACGTTGAATTCGATATACAAAATCCAAAACCACTTGAAGAGGCAAGAACCCCATTTCACTGCTTATTCAATACTGATGGAGAGCTTGATTCCACAATGAACCAGAAAATTAATACAAGAGATATAAAATTATTTTTGACATACCCGTTTGAAATAAGCTCAAGACTTGAGGTGTTTGCTTTGCCACAAGAGGTTTATAATAATTATAGGGGAAGACCTGAAGCAGCTTTTGACGAGCTTGAAGGCGGACTATATAAAGATAAAAGTTCCAGAATATTAGCTAAGCCAAAATTCATTTCTGACGTTGACGTTACTTTATGGTTTGACAGCCAGCCAATTGGCGTTGAAAGAGAGTTTACTTTGAGATATGGATTTGAAAACAAAAATACAAAAAATAAATTTCTAATCAGGAGATTTGAGATTGAGCTGCCAAATGGAATTGGTTTCAATCTTGAAAAATGCAAAGGGTTTGCACTTGATGGAGGGAAAGGAAAACTTGTTGATGGCTATAGCAAAATAAATTCTGCCTTGAATGATGAATCTATTACGAAGGGGAGCTCCTTTGGTTCATGTGTCATCAGAGTTGATGAAAGCATCCTCGGAGGAAGTGATGCTGAGATTGTGAGAGCTGAAGACATAATTGCGACTTTGGAATATGAATATACGACAACTGCTGAAAGAACAATTACCTTGAGAAAGCCAGCTGAAGAAAAACCTGCTGAGCCTGTTCTTACTGAAAGTGCTGGAGATAAAGAAACTATTTCCTAATTAATTGGTTGTCTTTACCTTTATGCCATTCCATATGGCCATGAATTTTTTTATCTAAATTTGATATTTTATTATTTAGTTTCATTAAGTAATCACTTATACTGAATGTTATCGTTAAGTTAAAGATAACAATTGCAAGAATAATATTCTCTATATCCCAAGTTCCACCAAAAATGGCTCTGAGAATTTGGACTATAACAATCGCACCTAAAATATAAGTTAAGATTTGTCCAATTAATGAAAAAACTTCCTCTTTATTTACCATTTATCAGCTACCATAGATTCTTTTTATTAATAATATAATCGAGAGAATTATAACTATTGCAAGAATAATTAAAGTTACAACGAAAGACTTTGATGAAAATTTATTTTTTGACAGATTATATCACCTAATTTTAATGAAGTATTTAATATATTTAAGGATTGTTGTGTTATTTTCATCTCATAGAAACATTTTTATATGAAGTTTTGTTTTTATTGATAGAATGAAAATAAGTAAATTAAAAGTGGTGATTGTCTTTCTTGCTTTATTCTTTTTAGTCGGGCAGAGCTGCAGCACCACTGGAATCGGCAAGAAGAAATCTAATGAGAAAGGTGACGATTTCTCAGGAACTAAAGGCATTGTTCTGAATTTTGTCGAGGGACTTCCGCCAAAAGAGATATGGAAAGGCATTGAATTTGGTGTTTGGCTTGATGTCCACAATCAAGGTGTTAACGACGTTGAAACCGGAAGCGTCTGCATCAGCTCGATAAATGAAAATATTTTTACGAAAGCAATTAACTGCCTGCCGCTTGGAAAAATTGAAGGCAGAGGAAAGATTCCTAACTTCGACGGAAATATCGGCGGGCAAGTTGAGAGATTTGGAGAAGATGATTGGGAGGGAATTTCTCTTAAAGAAGATTATCCTGTCAATGTTGATACTACTTTTCCAATTGCCGCGAAAGTCTGCTATAAATATTCCACAACTTTAACTCCTCAAGCTTGCATTCGAGATTTAGTGATGGATGAAAAAGATGCTTTATGCAATGCTGGAGAGATAACTATTAATAAAAATGGACAGGGAGCTCCTGTTGCAGTTACATCCCTGAAAGAGGACATTGCTCCAAGAGGAGATAAAAATGAGCTGATATTTACAATGACTATTGAGAATAAAGACGACGGAGAAGTCATTAAAGCAGGATCTATCGACTCCAATAACGACTGCAATTTTGACAGAAAAGAAAAAGACTATGTTAATGTTGAAGTTGAGCTGCCTGGATTTGGAAAAGCTGCGTGCAGAAACAAAGGCGATATTGTCTTAGTCAATGGAAAAGGACAGGCTTTTTGTACTGGAATCAAAGTTCCTAAGGGAGAGAGTTTTCCGTTACCTTTAAATATTAAATTAACATACGGCTATCTATCCAGAGCAAGGAGCGAGTTCATAGTCAAAAAAGATATATTGGAAGGTGCGTAAATGAAAAAAAAGAGATATGTGATATTATTTATTATTGCTTCATTATTTTTAGTTGTCGGGCAGAGTTGTGAAAGAAAGGATGAGAAAAAAGGCGTTTTTCTCGGAGGCAAAGATGGATTGGTTGCCGGATTTGTCGATGATGCTCCTCCTTTAAGCGGGATTTTCCAAAATGAGCCTTTTCCAATTGATGTTGAATTAATTAACAAAGGAGAAACTGAAATTGGAGAGGGTGCTGCTGTTGTTTATTTAACTGGCGCTTTGTTTTCAAGCAGCTCTGTTCAGACTGAGATGCAACAGGCGAGCAATGATGCGTTTATTGCTGCTGTTGAAGAGAGCGAGCAGGCAAGAGTTGATGACAGCTTGATTGTTCCGCTTGGAAAGGCCACTTATAAAGGGACTATTTTAGGAGACAGTGTTCCGCTTGATGTAAGAACTGCTGTTTGCTATCCTTATGAAACAAGAGTGCAGGTAGATGATTTCTGCATACCGAGCACATCAAGACAAGCAACTGGAGAAAATGACTGCGAAATTGTTTCTACTACAAACATAATAAAAGAGAATGATAATTCAGGAGCTCCTGTTCATGTGACATCTTTGAGAGAGCAAGAAGGGCCTGATTTTGTGAGAGTTACTCTTGATATTAATAATGTCGGAACTGGGGATGTGATTAATCCTGGAACTTGCAAGAGAGATCTGCAGAGAGATGACCTTGATAAAGTAAAAGTAAAGATGCCTCAAAATTTTGAATGTACTTTTAGAGATGGAGAGAGCAATGAAGGGATTGTAGAACTAAGAAGCGGGCATACTGTCTTGAGATGCAAGAGAGATATCAACAACCAGGGAAGCGCTTTCAAAGAACCAATCGGAATAACCTTAAGCTATAATTATCAGCAGGAAGTAAGCAAGACTGTCAACATAAACAAGGCAACATAATTTTATTAAGCTTTTTATTTTCTTATTTTCATGGAAATAATTTCAGATTTACAGATTCACTCAAGATTTGCAAGGGCATGCAGCAAAAATACCACTATTCCTATTTTAGAAAAATATGCGAAGATTAAAGGATTGAATCTGCTTTCTACCGGAGATTTCCAGCATCCTCAATGGAATAAAGAAATTAAACAAAATTTAAAAGAAGATGAAAACGGGATTTTATGGACTAAAGATAAATTCCCTTTTATTTGGGGAAGTGAAATAAGCTTGATGTTTTCTGACGGTGGAAGAAGGGCTGTTCATTTATTGATATTTGCTCCTAATGGCGAAGTTGCTGGCCAGATGGTTGATGCTCTCGGGAAAAAAGGAAGATTAGATTATGACGGAAGGCCAATATTTGGAATGACATGTCCTGAGTTTGTTGAAATGATGAAGGAAATCAGTGAGGATATTGAGATTATACCTGCTCATGTATTTACAAGCTTTTTCGGATTATATGGGTCTAAATCTGGATTTGACTCTTTGAAAGAAGCATTTAAAGATAAATCAAATAAGATATATGCAATTGAGTCAGGAATGAGTGCTAATCCTGCTATGCTGTGGAGATTGAAAGAAAATGTCAATGTTGTAAGTTTTTCTGATGCCCACTCGTATTGGCCTTATCGCCTTGGGAGAGAAGCAACTGTTTTTGAGCTGAAAGAATTGAGCTATGATGGAATAATGAATGCTATTCGAACTGGAGATGGACTGAAGAAGACAATTGAGACAAAACCAGAATATGGCAAGTTTCATATTGATGGGCATAGAAATTGTAATTTCTGCTGCGATTATAATGAGAGTAAGAAATTAAATAAAATATGTCCTAAATGTGGAAAAGAAATGACTATCGGAGTTGAATACAGGATTGAAGAGCTTGCTAAAGAGAAACATGGATATAAGCCCGAAAATTTTAAAGACTATGTTGAAATTATTCCTTTGCAAGAATTAATTGCTGTTGTTTATGACATTAAACAATTGACTTCAAAAAAAGTCTGGGAAATTTACAACAAGTTAATTGAAAACTTTGGAAATGAGTTTAATATATTACTTAATGTTTCTGAAGATGAATTAAAAAAAGTTGTTCATGAAAAATTAGCTAAAGTTATAATGTTAAATAGAGAAGGAAAATTAGAAATAAAACCTGGATATGATGGAGTATATGGAGAGATTATTCTAGACTTAAATGAAAAAATAAAAACTCAGAAAAGTTTAACGGAGTTTTAATGAAGGAAGAATTAATCTGTGCTGGTGAAGCAGTCAGAGTTTTGAAAAGAGATTTTAGAAAATATTCAAAAATAGTTACTTCACTTTATCTTGGAGCGTTTGTTGATTTTGAGATTTCCAGACTATCAAGATGTGCTTATTTTTTCTTTAAATACTTGGATGATATTGCTGATGGAGATTTTCCTCTAAATAATCCCTTGTCTTATTTGGAAAAAGTTAAGAATCAAATTGAAATTAGGGATTTTGATAATTCAGAAATGGGATTTTTGGCGAGGGATATCATTAATAGATTAGAGTCTGGAAATGGAAGAGAGAATAATCCAAGAGAAAAAATTCTTGCTTCTCTTGATTCCATTATTTTTGATTATAAGAGATCAATTGAAAGAAAAACACTGTCTTATTCTGAGCTCATGGAATATTATAGACTTTCTTTTTTTTCTGTGATAGACCTGTGTTTGATGGGTATTAAATCGGATATTAGTGCAGAAGATATTTCTGGATTTTGTTATAGTCAAGGGAGAGTCTATTCTGTGAGAGATCTAGAAGAAGATTGGAAGAAAGGTATAATTAATATTCCTGCTGAAGATTTAGAACTGGCTGGGATTGATAGTAAATTTTCTGTAGATTTTTTGATGAAAAATCCAATGATAAAGAGATGGGCTGCAAAAGAACTTGTTCAGTCTAAAATACTCCTTGAAGATATTAGATCAAGATATGAAACTTTTGATAGAAGAACAAGGCTTGTCTTAAAAGGACTGAATGAGGGTATGTTGAAATATATCAAAACTCAAGGCTTCTAACCAATGTAATTCGTATCTTTTTTATAAGGCAATTTCTGCTTCATATTTTTAATGAAGTCTTTTTCTGATTCTGCTTCTTCTTCCATATCAATTATTTCTGCGTCGAGCTCTTTCAAATTTAGTTTCAGATTCAAATTCTTGTTTAGAATATTTAGAATTTCTCTAGCTCCCTTTATGCCAAGATGATTTGGATGACCAAATGTTTCTGCCAGAAAGCTTATTGCCGGAATTTTTCTTTCAGCGCTCAGTCCTAAGAGAACTCCTGAGACACCAACTATTGGGCCTACGAAACCATACAGACTTGTTGAGATCTGCTTTGCCTTGTACTTGCTTATTATTTTCTTGCTATTTCCTGTTGTGTAAACCGTCGGCTTTTTCGGATTTTCTGGCAGGCCGATTCCTCCTAAGGTTATTACCTCTTTGGCTTTATATTTTTCTGCTAGATTAAGAACTTCCTCGCAGAAAGCGTAACAGGATTTTTCATCTGTTGGCTGGACATCCCCTGCTAGGAACATTATTGACACATCTTTCAAATTCTTATAATAAAAACCTATTTTCGGAAGCTCGATTAAATTTTCCTCGTTGACGAAAACTGAATTTGGAAAATTATTGGAAGAAATTTCGAGAAATTTTTTTGCCTGCAAGTGCTCCACCATGAAATCAACTGCTATTTTTCCGACGTTGCCCATTCCCGGAAGACCTTCTATTAAAATCGGATTCTTTAATTTTGGATTTGAGAATGATTTTATCTTGAACGTCATTTTAACCTTTAATTTTAATTATAGCGAAAAGATTTTATAAGCCTTTGTATTTTTTCTTATATAACCTGCGGAACTTTCCCTGTCTGTCCAATGGAGAGAATTTTGCCGGCTTTGTGCTGATTGTTTTTTCACCGCATTTTGAGCAGGAAGTTTTTAAAGTGTATAAATTGCACTTCATGCATTTAAGGATTTCTTTAGTCATTTCTTTCCAATTTGAACATACCTTTTCCCTTTATTACTTTTTCAGCTGCTGATTGCAATTCGTGAAGCTTTTTTTCAGCATCTTTATAGTTGTCTGCTATCAGCGCGAATTTATAGCGGGGTGCTCCGAGATATGTTATTGTTGTATTACTTGCTTTCATCTTTTCTAATGATTCTTTTATTATGTTAACACCGTTTGACAGCATTGATGAAATTGTAATCGTGGCCGAGATTTTTACTTCTCTCTTTTTTATTTTTTCCTGGATTAATTTCAATAAAAATTTTTCAATGTCCTGATTTATTTTTAAAGATGAAAGGATATTTGGATCTTCCCTGATCTGCTCGAATGCTTCATACAAGGTTCCATAGTTTTCAATTAACTTATTTCCAACGTCAGAATATATTTTTTCTAGATTCGTGTTCAGATTTTGAGCAATAAGCTCGAGAATTTTTTCTGCTTTCTGCTCCTGCTTGTAACTTGTATTTTTATTTATTCTTTGGGACTGCGTTACTCTCCTTAATGAGAGATCGATATGGTTTTTTTCCAGGTTTATCTTTATAATCCTGCATACTATTTTTGCTCCTTCTTTTACAAAGTCACGAATGTTTCTTATTCTCCCGGGGGAGATTTCCGAGATGTGGATTAATCCTTCTTTGTCCTTATATTCATCCAGGGAAACAAACACTCCATGAGGCAAAATTTTTCTTACAGTACACAAAACAATTTCGTTTTCTTCTGGATATCCTGTTTTTTTATAGAACATCTTTTCTTTATTCCAAAACTTCCAAGATTTGGGTTTTTATTTTTCCCTTTCCACCAGTTGTGTCTGCCAGATTTGTGCCGCAAACCAAGCAGCTTATCTTTGATGACGGCTTTCCGAAGATTACCTGCTCATTCTTGCAATTGGAGCAGCGTATCTTTATGAACTTGCTTGAAGGGTCTTGTATTTTTCTCATTTTACAGTTTTATACTATCTCCAATTTTTTTGTCCTTATGCCAAATGTTGTCATTGAAGACTTATTGCAGACTTTGCAGGTATATTTCAAATATGTTTTCTTTGATGTCTTTGCTCCTGTTCTTTTTGGCTTTGTCGGCTTTGAGCCCCATCTTCCCTTGTTTCCATATCCAATTCCCAAGCCACGTTTTTTAGCCCTCTGAATTGAACCACGTTTTAGAGAACCCCTTTTTGTGCCTGTCTTTAACTGAGTAACTTTTTGATCAGTATGTTTCCTGCAGTGCTTACAGTATCTTTTTATCGACTTTGGAATCTTCATTGTATTTTCTCTGCCCGTTTTTTGCTTATCAAAATTGCCGCTGTTTTTTCAGGCAAATTTGCTATATCTTCTTTTGAAAAAGGCCCGTAAATGTTTATATCAGTCCCGACAAATTTTGGAACAGGGTTTATGAACCTAATCAATGTTGTTTCATTATTTTCATTTTTTAAGGCTTTCGTTTCATCTTCTTCCTGCTCTTCTTGAGCTTTTTCCTTTTCATTCTTTGAAAAACTTTCTAATGAAGATATAATTGAATTGTAAAGCCCCTCTTCCTTCGGAAGCAAATTCTTCGGCATTTGAGAAGGTGTTCTTGAATTCAATAAAGCCAAATCTAAAATCTTATGCTTTCTTCTTTCTATTATTTCATTAGCCAATTGCTTTATAGTCCTGAGCTGCTTCTCGGTCTTTTTTATTTCATCTGGAAATGAATCCTTTTCTTTCTGCGACTTCAGAATCAATTCTTTTTCATCCAAGTAAGAGGATAACTGCTGGAAGAACTCTTGATCTATCTTCTGCAATTCCTGCCTTGTTTTTTCTCTTGCCAATATTTCATACAATATTTCATGAGTTATAATCGAGGACATGATTATTGGCTAATCTGATGAATTAAATAGATTTATATAACGCAGTTATTATTTTTCCAAATAAGTAAAAATGAAAATGATTTTGAAAAGAAACCACAAAATCCTTGCATTGATATTCCTCCTTGTCTTACTTATCAGAATTTATTTTATTTTTCAAGCACCTTATTTCGACAATTCCGGGTACCTTGTAAAAAGATATACCGAAAACATTCTTGAAAATGGAAAACCGGTGTTGTTTGACCAGCTGAGCTACAATGGAAGAGAGACATTGTATTCTCCTCTCTGGCATTACATACTTGCTTTCTTCAGCTTGTTTCTTGGGGAGATTGCATTCAAACTAATGCCGAATATTTTCATATCACTGCTAGTTTTTGTAATATACTTGCTAAGCAAAAAAATAATTGACAATGATGAATTAGCTTTTTTCATTGCATTGATGTCCGGAGTTGTTCCGATTATATTCGTCAATACATTGATCAGCATATCTGTATACAGCCTGGTTATTCCTTTGATGTTTTATTTGCTATACCTCTTCATGGACATCGATGAGAAAAAGGTCATCAGATTTGTAATACTTTCGTTTTTCCTGAGCTTATTGCATCCTGTTTCAATGCTATTTTCACTAAGCCTGCTTGTATACTATATCATGTGCAGCAGCGAGAACTTAGAGATTGAGAACTTGAAAAAAGAGGTCATGGTGTTTAATTTTATTTCTACATTCTTTATACAATTTTTAATTTACAAAAAAGCGTTCTTGGAATATGGAATCGGGGTTATATGGAGCAATGTTCCTGCGCAAATAATAAGCAATTATTTCAGCTTTGATATACTGAATTTTCTTTATAATGCTGGCGCCTTGACATTTATTTTTGGGCTTGTAGGCATTATTTATGGGATAATCAGAAAGAAAGACAAAATATTGCTTTTAAGCGGGCTTGCACTAGCGACTTTAATATTGCTATGGCTGAGACTTATTGAGCTGAAAACCGGATTAATGTTCCTGAGCATTGCACTTGTTATTGCAAGCGCATTTACTCTAAATCTCTTCCTGGTCTATTTGGGGAAAACTAAAATTCCTTATTATAGATTGAGCTTTGTTTTCATTGTGCTGAGCTTAATTGTGCTGAGCTTAGCTGTTCCAAGTTTCGTATTTGCCTCTAAATATGCAAAGGAAAATATCCCCAGCGATTATGAAGTGCTGGTTTTTAATTGGATAAGAGAAAATGCCCTCCCAGATGTGACTGTCCTGTCTCCTCTTGGAAAAGGACATTATATTTCAGGCATAGCTGGGAAAAGAACTGTCATAGATGATAATTTTTTACTTGCCCCAAGCACTACTGAAAGGTACCAGGATGTGGAAAAGATATATCAAACCAGCTCAGAATTCGAGGCATTAGAATTAATACATAAATACAATATTGATTATATTTTTATACCAATAGATACTGAATTAAAATACGGGAAAATAAAGTGGATTGATGATGAAAACTGCTTCAGAGGAATATTTTTCGGGACACCAAAAGTATATCAAGTTATTTGCTAGCATAGGAGTGCTTTTGCTAGGAATTACCTTTTTAATATTAACAGGAGCATTGAGACAAAGCAGCTTTCCAATTGGAGACGGGCCATATTATCACCTTGCTGCTGCTGGCACCGATGAGATTGGCATAGGAACTGGATGGAATTTCCTATTACAATATTTCCCGATGAAATATTTGCTGATAGCAACCGGCTTGCTGACTATACTTCTGCTCGGCCTGAATTTCAAATCGTTTTCATTTGAAGAGAGGATTGTTGCGCTTTGCATATTTATTTTGTCACCCGGATTTATCTATTTTTTCAACGTGGGCGAGAGATTCGGAGCTGCTTTTTTATTCAGCCTACTTACCAGCTGCTTTATATTCAATAAAAAATATATTTTTGCAGCTGTAAGTGCCTTGATAATCTTCTTATTTGATGTTCACGTCGGGCTCTTTGTTCTGTTCATGCTGCTTTTGTATTATCTGCACAATTTAAAAAAAAGAAAAATGCTTTATCTACTGGTTTTAGCTTCATTGATTTTTATTTTCTCGATAGGCGGAGAGTATGGGGGATTTATTTCTGATTTCGGTTCTGGAATCGGGAGCAGCATATTTTCCTTATTGTTTGTTGTATTCTGCTTTTTTCTTTTCTGGAACAAAAAAAATATTCTGCAGCTTTATGGAATTGCATTTTTATTTTTCCTGCTGTCATTAAAATTTGAATTCGGAATACTATATTTCTCCGCTGTTCTTAGCTTGCTGATTAGCCTGTGCTTTTTTGAAATTTTAAAGAGAAAATGGGAGAGTAAAACTGCAAGAGACTTAATCTTGCTCATCGTAATCTGCGGGATTTTATTTTCTGGATTGAGCTATGTAAACAGGATAAGCCTTGATAAACCTGATGAAAATATCTTCAAAGCACTTGAAAAGCTTCCTGATAATGCGGTTGTATTTTCCGACATTGGATATGGAAACTGGATTCTTTATTCCGGGAAGAGAAATGTCTGGAGCAGCATGATGAACAGAGATGAAATTAGAAACATTGAAGATGATCTGTCTTTTGTTTTTGAAGACATTGATTACTCTGAAACCATAAAAATGCTGCAGAGATATGAAGTCGACTACATCTTGATTGACGGCGATTTGAGAGAGAAATGGCACAAATCCGGCTTGATTTACTTGCTGAGATACAACAATGAGAATTTTAAATTCTTGTTTGAGGATGATGGGGTTGAATCCTGGAGATTTTTCAGATGATAAGCGTTATCGTACCTGCATACAATGAAGAGAAATATCTTACCAGAACTTTGCAGAGCGTGAAAAAGCAAGGAGTAAAGAATGAGCTCATTGTTGTTTGCAATGGCTGCACTGACAAGTCGTTTGATATTGCTAAAAAATATGCCGACAAAACTTTTAACTTGAAGGAGAGAAATGTTTCCAAGGCAAAAAATTTTGGAGCTGAGAACGCCAAATACAAGAATCTTGTTTTCCTCGATGCTGACACCATATTGCGAGACGGTGTTTTAAATGCTGTTGAATCATTTTTATCGAAAGGAAAATTCTTCGGGACTTCTAAGGGAAAAGGAACTGGTTTCAAAAATAAAATTTATTTTGGCTTCAAAAATTCAGTGAATAAATTCAGGCCCTGGAGCAACGGCTTTGTTTTTTGCAATAAGAAAATCTTTTCGGAAATCAATGGTTTCGATGAAAATTTAACAAGAGGAGAATTAAGAGATTTCTTTAACAGAGCAAAAGGAAAGTATAAAAGAGTAAATGCCTATGTTGAAACCAGCGATAGAAGAATTAAAAATTGGGGCATACTAAAAGCGATTTTTTATTGGTCATTCAAAAAAAACAAAGAAGAATATGAAACTATTAGATAAATTTTTTAATTATTTTTATATACTCCTTGTTTAATCCTCCCAATCTGAAAATTATTACTTCTTTTATATTATTTTTTTCTGCTAAATCCAAATCCTGCTTTAAATCTACAGGAGGCAAGATCTTTTCATTTCCTTCCTGGCCTGTTGCTATTGTGCCGAATGCAGGAATGAACTTATTCTGAAACTGCCCCTTGTAGCTTTTTATTTTTTTATCAAGAAAATTTCTCGGGAACGGCCACATTGAAGTATAAAACATTTTTATCATTTTGCTGTTGTATTTTATTGGATTATAATTTAAGCCGAGAAACTTCATCCACGACTTTACTGGAAAATATTCTGCTGTGTAAACATTTTTATGCTGCTTGATGAATTTTGAAATCAGCTTTTTATTTCTCAGGAAATTGTGAAATTCTTTAAAATATAATTTTGAATTCTGAGTTGTCGGCAGCTCCAAATCGAGCATCACTCCCTGGTTTGATGGAATTTCATTTAGAGTTCTTTTCAATGCGGTCCTTCTTGAGAATGGAGAATACCAATAGCCTTCTTCTTTTTTCAAAACAGGCCAGTAAATAATTTCTTTCACTTTTTGATTTTTTATTTGCGGCTTTATTTTATTAAATTCTTTTATCGAACTTGAAGCTATATATAATTTTGTTTTAAAATCGATTAATTTTAATTTTTCCAGATTCTCTTTTGCAGGGTATTCTTCGAAAAATGAGATTAGCATTACTATAATATATTTTTAATTTATATAAATAATTCGGTTGGCGGTGATTCCTCACCTTTAGCGAGATGCTTCAGCTTGAGGTGAGCCGCCAACAGGAAAAATAAAAGATTATTAATAAGAACTATTTATTTCTTTTTTACGTCGGTAATCTGACGTAAATGTATGAGGCCTCATACAGCCAAAACAAAAACTGTACGAGGTGAAGTAGACATGAATACTGTGAAGTATGAAGAGTTAAAAAGCCTTTCGCATAGCAAAGGCCAGAATTGGTACCATGTAATTTTGGTACCAAGAGCAAGATGTCCAGTGTTTCGGTTTGAACCAACCAAAAGGTTGTGTGAAGAAGCGCTTGTAACAGTATGCAAGAGACATAAGATAGAGCTTTTTGCATACCAAGTAATGCCAGACCATGTGCACATCTTTCTTTCTTGTCCACCAAGAAAACCTATTCTGAAAGTTTGTGCAATGATTAAAGGAGGAACATCTTATTACATTCGTTCTAAGATGCCTTCTTTGAGAAGATACCCAAGGCTGTGGAGCAAAGGAATTTTCTACAGAAGTGTGGGCAATGTAAGTGCTGAGTCAATAAAGAATTACATTGAAAACAGTAAAGGAAATGATTGGCATCAGACTCGGGACATGCAGGATAAGCTATTTTAAATTCGGGCGGTGGAAACCCCGAGCTTTAGCGTTCGGGGTAGCCCGAATTTATTTTATTTATCTCATCTTTTTGAGGAAAGATTTAAAAGATTCAACTTGCTTATTGATACGGGTGATATGATGGAATTTATTACTGGTGTTTACCTTTTTTTTATTTTTGTAAGCCTATACAGCATATTTCTTGTTTTGCTAATCTACTTTAGAAACCGCCATAACTTGTATCTTGAAAACAATACCAAATTTTTTTACGATATTTCTGTAGTCATTCCTACTTTTAATAAAGAGCGTTGCATACTCGAGACTATCAATGCAATTAAGAATTTAGATTATCCTAAAGATAAAATCGAGATAATCGTTGTTGACGACGGTAGCAAAGATAGAACTGCCGAGATTTGCAGAGAAATTTCCGGGATAAGATTCCTTGAAAAGAGCTACAATTCCGGAAAAGCTGATACTGTTAATTTCGGAGTTAAAAATTCAAATGGAGAGATAATTGCAATAATCGACGCTGATTCATATCCTGATAAAGATTCTTTTAAAAAAATGATTGGATACTTTGATGATCCTGAAACTGGCGCTGTAACTGCTTCCTGTTTTGTAAGAAATACTGGAAAACTGATTGAGAAGCTGCAAGCGATTGAATATTTCTTGATTGCTTTTGGAAGAAAGATTTTGGATTTTGTCGATAGTGTCTATGTAACCCCTGGAAGCTTGAGCATGTTCCGCAAAAAGGTCCTTAATGAAATTGGCGGCTTTGATACAAAAAACATTACTGAAGACATTGAGGTTGCGTGGAACATCTTGAAAAATAAATATAAAAATAGGATGTGCTTATCCGCTAAAGTATATACTGATGTTCCTACAAACTTGAAGCAATGGTGGAGGCAGAGATTGAGATGGAATGTCGGTGGCTTTCAGACGGTGCATAAGTACAGGAAAAGCTTTTTCAGAAAGAGCCAGAAAATGTTTGGCTTGTTTATCGTTCCAAGATTTTTCATTTCGCATGTTTTAAGCATAACAGGGTTTTTTGTTTTTGTATACCTATTTGGAAGAAAGTTAATTGAAAGCGGATTGTACTGGACTTATTCGATACAGAATGGGAATACTATTTTTGAAGTACCAAGCCTGCTATTAATTCCAAGTGTCTTTACTTTTTTTATTTTGCTGCTTTTCTGCTTTACTATAATTTTTACTTATGTCGGATTGAGAACTATGAACAAGGTTGGTCTTGGATTTAAAGCTGGGTTTACTGTCCTGTTTTATCTGCTTTTTTACTTAATTTTATATCCTCTTGTTTTATTGCATTCACTCTATCTTTTAATCATCGGAGACATTAAATGGTAGAAATTGCAGAGAGAAAATATGGCGACTTGTTTTGGAAAGCGCTTGTATTGACCATTGTTGTTTTCTTACTTGGAGTCTTGCTTGGATTTGCGCTTGAAAGAAACAGAATCAGCGAGATTGAAAAAGAATTTCAGAGAATAGATTTGCAGTGGAACGACGCTAAACTGCAGACTTTATATTATCAAAATTTGGAGCCGAGATTTTGCGAGTCCGCCATAAACGAGAATTTGGAATTTGCAAACAAGGTTTATGAAGAGGGATTGAAGATTGAAGAATATGACAAGGCTAACTTCCTTACTAATGATATCGAGCTCGAGAAGAAGAAATATGCATTATTAAAAGCTGAGTTTTGGATTAACAGCATTGTGCTAAGGCAGAGATGCGGAGCTGACTACTTAAATCTTGTTTATTTCTTTGCTGATAATCCTGATTTGGAAACCAGGGCTGAGCAGAATGCACAGTCTGAAATATTAAAAGACTTGAAGGAGAAATACGGCAAAGGGCTAATGCTGATACCTCTTCCGATCGACATGGACATTTCAATGATAAACATCATGAGAAATACTTACAATATTGATTCTACCCCCACTATTTTGATAAATGAAAACATCAAACTTCAAGGATTGCAGGATTTTGATAGCCTGGATGCGATGATAAATGAGCGGCTGTGACATCTGTGGGAAAGATTTGGAATTGTTTAGGGTTAGAATTGAAGGCAGCTTGGTAAATGCATGCGAGAACTGCAGCAGATTCGGCTATGTCATAAGTCATGCTGGGGTTCTAGAAAGAAATGAAACTGGAACTTCTAAAACTACTAAAAATAAAATTGAAGAAGAGATTGTTGAATTTCCTGTAGAAAACCTTGGAGATTTAATTGAAAATCACAGGGGAAAAATGAATTTGAGCCAGAAAGAGCTTGCTTTGAAACTCAATGAAAAAGAGAGCATTATACAGAAAATTGAGAATGATCAAATAATTCCTGATGTGAAATTAATTAATAAACTTGAGAAATTCTTTCATGTAAAGCTCACAGAGAAAAATAAAATAGAGAAAGTGAAAATTAAAAATGAAGAAGCAGAGGCTTTTACCTTGGCCGACTTCATTAAAAGATAAAAACAGAAAGGTTTAAAAGTTGAATTTTTTGAGTAGGAATTATGGAAGTTAAATTTCTTGAAGACACTAAGGAGAAAATCAGAATTGAGATAAATGGAGAGGGGCATACCATATGCAATCCTCTTGTAAAAGAGTTATGGAAGGATGAGAAAGTTGAGATTGCGGGCTATAACATAGATCATTCTTTAATCAGCAATCCCATTATTACTGTTCAAAGCAATAATGCGAAAAGCAGCTTGAAGAAGTCTATAAACAACTTGATGAAAAGAGTTGATGACATGGGTGAAAAATTCAAAAAAGCAAAATGATTTTTTATGCTGATTCATGACTTGGAAAAAAATATGGTGGTTTATCTGGAAGGATGACAGCTTTGCTAGCTTGCTTGTGAACATTCTTCTTGCAATAGTTATTATAAAATACCTCCTTTATCCTGGGCTAGGCTTGGCTCTTGGGACTAGCTTTCCTGTTGTTGCCGTCGTGAGCTGCAGCATGCAGCATGATTCTACGAACTGCTGGGCTGATTGCTATTTGAGAGGAGAGGGAAGTTTGAATTCCTGCCTGAAAAAAGAAGAGAACATCTGCGGAAAAAATGCAAATGAACTGAATGCAAATGGACTGGAAAATTTTGATTATTGGAGTGTTTGCGGGCAGTGGTATGAGGATATAGAAATAATTGAAGAAGAATTTTCAAACTTCCAGCAGAGTGATGGCTTTAATATAGGGGATATTTTCATATTGAAAAAAGCGGTTGACATTAAAATTGGCGACGTTATAGTATATAATAACAAGTTCAGCAATGCGCCAATCATCCATAGGGTTATTGGGATTGAAGACGGCTTTTATATGACCAAGGGAGACCATAATGCTGATGCTTCCTTCTTTGAGAAGAAAATTGTGAAAGAACAGGTTTATGGGAAAGTTTTATTAAAGATTCCATATTTAGGGTGGGTGAAGGTGCTATTTAACATAATGCTAAAAGGGGCTGGAGTGATATGAGGTTTTGCGACAAAGACGGGGGACTGCTTATCCCTGACAAATCCGGGAATAAAAAACTGGTTTGCATAAGCTGCGGTAAGAAATATCCTCTTGCGAGGGAGAAAGTAATTTTGAGAGAGGAGATAAAAGGCAAGGAAAGGGTTGAGGTTGTTGATTCCGACGTTGAAATTAATCCTAAAATCGACATTGAATGTCCTAACTGCGGGCACGGAAAGGCTTTCTTCTGGAGCTTACAGACAAGGGCTGCTGATGAAGGAGAGACTAGCTTCTACAAATGCACTAAATGCAACCACAAGTGGAGAAAGTACGATTAATGTTGTTTTTATTTTAATTTTTTTCATCGCTAACTTTATATAGAAGCTTTAAAATATATATTGACATGGTGGAGTGGAATGCTGTTATTGTTCTTGGGATTATTCTTGGATTATATGAGTTAATAGCAATACATGGAGACTTGAATTTCAGAGGAAGCCATTGGATAGGGCATGGATTTCATTCTATAATCTTGATGATGGTTGCACTGTTTGCTGTTTTCAACTGGCCTACTTTTCTTGAGATCACAAGGCTTGCAAGCAGCGGGATTCCTTTCTTGAGCAATGTATGGGTTGGAAGAATCTTAATTGGACTGATTCTGAATTTCAAGATGCATGGTGTTTCAAAAGTTGTTCACGGCCAGCTTGCAGCCAGAGGGATGGCTGAGCATTGGACGCATACGTTTTTAATATCAGCTCTTGTCATTACTGCTCCTGTTTATTGGCCGTTTATCGAGCCTGCGCTTCCTGTATGGCTGTTGTTCTAAATTATATTTTTAATCATACTAATTTTTATAAACTCCTTTTGAAAATTATTATTCATGAAACTCACACTTGCAGAGCCCAGATTATTGAAAGACACTATTTCAATTCTTTCCGAGCTCGTCAACGATGTCCAGCTTAAAATCGGCAGCGATAAAATAGAGATTGTTGCAACCGATCCTGCCAACGTAGTCCTTGTAGTGTTCAAATTATTGAGCAGCGCATTCATCGAATACCAGGTTGATTCCCCTGAAAAAATTTCTGTCAGCCTCGATAACCTAAACCAGATATTAAGAAGATTAAAAGGAAATGACACTTTGTCTTTGGAGCTGGATAAGAAGAAAAACAAATTGACTGTAAAGATGACTGGAGATTCTTTAAGGACTTTTAACCTGAGCCTGATAGACATTGACGAGAGAGAGCAGCACATTCCTGAATTGGAATTTAAAAGCAAGGTAGTAACAAATTCCAAGATGCTTGAGGATGCAATTGAGGACGTTGGCATAGTTGCTGAGAGCGTTGCACTTGCACTCAGCAAGGAGAAGATGAGCATAAAAGGAGCCGGGAACTTGAGCAATGCGCATGTTGAATTTCCAAAAAGCGACGACGTTGAAATAAAAACTGAGGATAACATTGAAGCAAAGTACAGCATTGAATACTTGAAGAAATTAATAAAAGGCGGAAAATTGAGCGATCAAGTTGTAATTCAATGGAACAATGATTATCCCTTAAAACTTGAATACAACTTAGTTGACAAGCTTGCACTTAGTTTTGTATTAGCTCCAAGAATTTCTGAAGATTAAAATGAACCTTTTTAAAAAAAAGCTTCACCAAAAAGAGAAAAATGGATGAGACTGAAAAAGCGATAAGAAAAATAAAGAATGGAGTATTCGTGATAACTTTTTCTTTAGATGGAATAAATTATGGGCTAACAACTGCTTGGATTAATCGAGCAAGTTTTAAACCGAACATGATAATGGCTTCTATTGGAAGAAACAGGAAAGGGTACAATGAGCTGCTTGACTGTGAGATTTTTTGCGTCAACATTCTTGGAGATGTAAGTATTGAAATAGCAAGGCATTTTGGTGATACTAGTGGAAATAATATAAATAATTTTAAAGACCTTGAGTTCAAATTCATGGAAAATGGGAGCCCTGTTTTAAAAGATTCCGTCGCTGCTTTTGAATGCAAGCTTGTCAAGAAAATAGACGCTGGCGACCACGTAGTTTTATTTGGAGAAGTTTTGAATGGAACTGATCAGGAGGGAGAAGGGATGGTGTTTAACAGGGAAGATTTTTCATAGCCAGATAGATTTATATTTCTTTAACCTTTAATTATGCCATGAAAGAGATTAAATTATTTATGGATAAGATTAGAAAAGCAAAAGGATTTGATAAGGTTAGGTTTATAATCTTGTATGGGTCTGTTGCTAAAGATAAACAAAATGATCTTTCTGATATTGACTTTTGCGTGTATTATGATGGCAGCAAAAGAGATGCCTATAAATTTAGAATGAAACTGCTTGGAAATTTAAGCAATAAGTTTGATGTCCATATTTTTAATTCCCTGCCTTTATACATAAGAAAAGAAATTTTAGCTGGCAAGGTTTTATATTATAAAGACATGAAATTTTTGTACAATATTGCTTATTCAACTATAAAAGAATTTGATGATTTTAAGAAGCATTATTATAGTTATATAGGATATGATGGAAAAAGAAATTAGATATAAATTGAAACAGATTGAAGAAAATCTTTCTCTGATTGAAAATAATCTTCCTGATAATTTTAAAGAATTTAAACAATTAGGATTAGTCAAGGACGGTATTTATAAGAGGATTGAAAATGCAATAGAAGACATGATTGATATCTGCGGGATTATCAACTCTGAGCTGAAATTAGGCATACCAACCGAGGATGAGGACTTAATTGATAATGTTTTTAAGAAAAAGATAATTAGCAAGAATTTATATTTAAAAATTAAAGAGATGAAAGGGTTCAGGAACATACTCGTCCATAGATATGGAGACCTTGATGATAAATTGGCGTTTGAAAACATTAAATCCGGACTGGATGATTTTGAACTATTTATTAAAGAGATTGAGAGCTTTTTAAAAAATTTAGATATTTTTAAATAGTTCGCAATATTATTTTTTTTATGCACTCAAAGAGATTATTAAAGAAATTAATTATTGCTGCTAGTGTAATTACTGCTATGATAAGCGCTCTGCCAAGGCCTGCTTCTGCTGATTTTTTGAACAAGAGAGATAAGATAAAGATAGGAGAGATGAGGAAAGACAATCCTGGAAAATATGATTCATTTAAAGCTAAAACCGACAGCTTGTTTGCCACATTAAAAAAACTAAATGATCAACTGAATGGATTAAAAAGAACGAACACTAAAAATGCCGATAGCTTATGCACCTCCATTGACACACTTTATAACGGATTAGATACTTTACATATTAAAACCTGGACAGAGTTTTCCCTTCTTGCTGAAGGAAATAAATTGGAATTGATAGAAGTTTTTAGAACCATGAAGAAATTACACGATGAATATATTAGACTAATTTTATCCTATTCTAATGATGCAATAAAAATCTGGGAGAAAAAATCTGGATTAGACGAAGGGGACATTCAAAAGATAAAAGTATTAATTGACGTTCTTGGCAGGCTAAATAGAGCTTATGCTGTTTCAGATGTTCCGCTGCTCAACAGACTAAAAGTTTTGCTTGCAAGAGAGATCGATAAGAAATTTCCTTAATTTTAAAATTTAAGTTATATTTATATATAAGCTTGTTTTATATTAATAAGTTATATTAGTTAAATTGATAAGCTAAATAAGCTAAGTTAGTTAAGTTATTTCATGACAAGAGTGAACATAGAAATTAAGGATGAGCTGCACAAGAAGGCTAAACTAGCTGCTGTTCTGGAAAACAAAACTTTAATTGAATTCGTCAATGAAGCTGTCGAGGAGAAACTTAAAAAGAAAAAATGAAAGAACCCTTTAAAAAAGCGTTCACGGAAAGAGAAATTGGAAAAAGAGGACAGAGCACTATTTTCATTATTGCCGGGATTGCAATTGTTGTTATTGTCGGCATGGTTGTTTTCTTTTTTAGCGACAAGATTCAGACTGGAGAGAGGATTACTACAACGCAAGTTGAGCCAATTAAAGAATACGTTGACGAATGCATCCAAGCTGAGCTGGAAGATAAAATGCCCAAACTTAAACAATTTGCAGGATACTTTGATTTTGTTTTTGGATATATTGACCGAGATATTAATTATCTAGACCATTTTAAACAGAATGCTGAAATTGAGATTATGCTAAGAAATTCCATAGAAAATAAATTAAAAACCGATTGTAGTTTAGAAGCATTTGAAGATAATTTTAATTTGGAATATAATCCTGAAACTATTTTTGCTGATGTTACAATTGAAGACTTTGAAGTTGAAGTTGCTGTTGAGTATCCAATTACTGTCAGCAGAGAGAATACTAAAGCGGAAATTGCAGAATTTAAAAATTCCTTTGAAAGCGATTTTGGGATATTAGCTAGAGCTGCCCGCGATATGATTAATTTTGGAGACTGCGACAATTATAATCTGCCATATGAATTTTCATCCAATAATGTTCAAATGTATATTGCAAGTGAATGTGAAATAAATCTTTATACTGTTAAAAATGGAAATGGAGGAAGCCCTCTCAGGTTTAAATTTATAAAATGAATAAAAGATTAATATTAATTTTTGTAATTGCCTTTACTATCTTGTTTGCTATAGATTTTGCAGCTGCTGCTCCTGTTACATGTTTAAGGACTGTTGACGATTACTGGTGCACCGAAGTTTCTGATATAGAATATTGCGATACTGATTATGGAACTGTTAATAATCCTGCTCAATGCGCTCCTGTTTGCTGCGTAAATGTTGAAGGGCAATGCAATTCATTTTTGACTAAAGTTGAATGCGAAAACTTTGGTGGGATTGCTTTGGGAGTAGGAGCTTGCTACAATGGAAAAGAATCCAAATATAATCAGTGCAGCATCGGCGACTGCAATCTCGCTGGCGATGTAAGGTTTGGCGTTAGCAAAAGTGAGTGCGATGTGCTAGCTGCCAAAAATGGGATGAGATTAGATGAGTATTCTTTTAGTGCTGAAACCGGCAATGTCCGAAATCAACAGACTAGCAGCCTTAGCTTGATTACTGGCTCTGTAATTCAAGAGGATCTGAATGAGAATTTACAGCAATTACAAGATTCACAAGATTCTGGAAACTCTAATTTTGATGTGGACAATGCTGCCAGCCAAGGCAATCAAAATCAAGCAATTGGGAATGCAAATACTTTGCAGGGAACTTCGCTTGGATGCTGCGTTGTTGGAGATAGTTGTAGTGTTTCAAATCAAGGTAACTGCTTAATTAGGAAAGGACAATTTAATTCTGGGAAAATTTGCGGAGAAGTATCTCAATGCACTAGTTGTCAAGGAAGCAATGTTGAATGCAGTCCCGATGGTAGCTCTATTGTAACAAGGAATGGTTGTGGAGAGATAATTAATAGAAATGCCTGCGCTGCATCTACTTATTGCAAGATCAATAACGAACAGGCTCAATGTGTTAGCAATGATTGCTCTACTGGCGGAAAAATTGTCTTTCCCGAGATAAATATTGGCGGCGGGAAAACTATCCCTTCTAAGGAAACTATATCTGTTGATAATAAAATACTAGGCGGCAAGAATAAAAGACTTGATGGTGAGAGCTGGTGTATGGTATTTGGGCAGATAAAAGGCGATAGCGACAAGAAAAATGAGCATGATGTTTATTTCTTGGAGAAAAGCGCTGCTTTGAAAATCTTTGGCGGCGAAATATGGAAGCACTCTGCTGGATTAACAACATATAGATTTACATGCAATAATGGAATTGTAAGTTCAAGCCAATGCGGAGGAGAATTTAGAGATGAGATTTGTATTAGTAGCTTTGAAACTGATCTCGTTAGAAATGATGTTGTTAAAAATAATGAACTTTATTGCAACATACCATCTTCCAATTATGCTGGAAAATTAAACGAATATGTCCAGTCTTCTAGAAATAATTATGAGCAGGCAATCTGTGAGCTGAATATAGCGGATAAAATCAAAGATTGCAGAGCAAATTATCCGAAAGGGTCTTTGTTTTATGAATCAGAAACTTCTAGCCCTCCAGTTTCTTCTGCGATACAGCAGCCTCAATGCAGCAGATGTGGAGATGGGTTCATGAATGTCTGCGGAGAGGATGAATGCAGAAGATTAGATGATTGCACTGCAATTGCTCCTGGTTTTGGGAAAGTTGCGGGTAATTGCGTTAAATATGCTTTGCTTGCTGAAGCTGTATGGTTAACTGCTGGGAGCATAACACCAATCGCTGTTAATCCTGGATGGGGGGGAACTGTGGGATCAGTAAAAGGACCTCTTGAATTTATTGGGAGTAAAACAATACGTACAGTGATAGCTTTTGGAATTACTGATATTCTAGCGGGCGATCCGGCTAAGATAGGAGAAAAACTTGGTTTAAAAGAAAAGCCCGAATACGTTGGAGATGGCAGAATACAAAAATAAAAAATGGATTTGGATTTTTTTTGCTCTTTTGATTAGCTTTAGCTCTTTATCTCAAAGCACTTATGCTTTTTTTGGTTTGGATGATGGAATTGCTTTAGGTGTAGGGTGCATTTTTGGGGCGATTACATCGGGGGTTAGCCACCAGTGCCTGTCTTATAGAACTCAAGCCTCTCTTGGAAATTTATGCGAAGAATGCAATTATGCAAATCCTTTAAATCCTTTTGGAGGGTGCACTGAGTATAAATGCAGAGCAATAGGATCTAATTGCAGATTTCAAAACAATCCCAATGGAGAAGGAGGGACCTGTACAGACGTTGCCAGTGTAGGAGCCCCCCAAATAACTGAGTTTGAATTTGGCAGCATAACTAAGAATAAAGTTATTAATGCTAATAGAGATGGAAACAATTGGAATATTAATGTGCTTAATAGAAATGAAGCATATTATATTGCTTTTATTACAGATATCCTAGCTATTTGCAGAAGGGCATCAAATCCAAGTACTTTTTCTTCTTCTGGAGGACAAGAACTAAAATTGACAAATGGATTAGTGCATGCTGATGGAACAGGATTTCATATTTTGGATGATAGTGATTTTAACCAGCAGTATCCTCTCTGTCCTGAAAATGGGGATAGCTTATGCAGGGATTATATCAGATGCAGCAGTGATGATAGGCATTCTCCTGTGTATTCTGTCAGCTTCAAACTAAGAGATGTTCCTGACGAGCAAGCCCCCCAGATTTTGCAAGCTGAGCCTGAAAATGGTTTGATGTTTAGTCTTAGTGATACTAATTTTAACTTTAGAATAGGAGTTGCTGATCCTGCTGGCATTAATGAATGCAGATATTCTACAACTTTAAGAAGCTATAACCAGATGACTGAAAAGTTAAATTGCGTTCCTGCTAATTTCAATACTGAAGACACAATTGTAATCGACGATTCCATTGAACAGAATTTTGTAATGGAATGCGGCAAGAATTTCCCAATATTACCGACGATTAAAGATTATGATATTTATGTGAGCTGTAAGGACAGCATAGGGAACTTTCATGAGACTGCTGAGAGGTTTTCTTATAGAGGAGCTGAACCTTTAAACTTGAAGATAAAAATAGATAATGCTGATTACGATACTGCTGTTGATGGAGAAAAAAAATTAACTGGAGCAAGACATGATTTGGTTGCGCAAACTTTTGGAGGCGACAATGACAAATCTCTCTGCGAATATTCCTACGCTCTTGAAAACGGACAGCAGAGCGAGCTTGTATTGTTTGAAACTATCCCACTAGGAGCCAGTCGGGAAGTTTATGAAAACATTGCTATAAGGCCAGTTCATAATTTAAGGCTTGATAACCTTTTAATATATTCTGGAAGGTATCATTTTAGAATTAATTGTTTTGATCCTGTTGGAAATGATTTAACTAGTGAAGTTTTGCTTGACGTTAGCATTCCTGGGAGAAGATTTGATGATCTTGCGAGCACCCTGACTTTCATAGAGACAAGACCAAATGGAAGAATTGAAACTTTAAATCCTGTCTTGGAGGTTAAACTTGGTGGCGGAGAAAGAGGACAAGGAGAAGGAGCTGTATGCAAGTGGACTACTGATGCTAATAAAGCATATGGCGTTACTTTAGACAGGAATAAATTCAATGAATTAGAGGGGACTTTCTTAGATGGAGTAACTGTTGATCATGGAAATGGATTTGCACATCAATACAGCTCTGCTGTCGGAACATTGGAAGATAAAAAATCATATACCTATAGAGTTTTCTGCAAAGATATTAATGGCGCTATAAAAGGACCTCAAAATATCAGACTCAATATTGACATACCTGATACAGGCATAACCCCTCCAGAACAACCAGGGCAATGCCAGCTGAGATTATTATGGACTGATTTAAATGGAAGGGTGATTAACAATGAGATAGAAGATGGGACTAGAGTTGTTGCTGTATTGCAGGATGTGAGCTGCAGAAGCTCTGGAGTTTCTTTAGAATCTAGTGATTTAAGATTAGGATTGTTCGAAGTCGATGAAAGAGGTGTTTTGGGAAGCGGTGAAGATGATGTAACCCAGAATTTAAACTTCCCTGACAGGATTAGATTTGAATCTAATAAAAATGCTGTGTTTGTTGAGTGGACAGCAAGATGGATGCAGGATTCCGGAGCTGATGGACCTAATCTTAAATATGTATTTAGAATTTTAGACAGTCAATTAATTTCAGATCAGTTGGTTTCAAACCAGTTAAGAGTTAAACCTGGAACTTCTCAACCCCCTCCAGAGCCGCCTGAACCTCCTGAACCTCCAATTACGCCTGCTGGATGCTCGATCAGCTCGATAAAGTGGGTTAATCAGGAAGGAAGGGAGATTTCAGTCATTGGAGAGGGTGCTAAGGCAATTGCAATAATTAACGGGCAGAACTGCTCATCTCAGGAAATTATCGACTATAAAGTTATGGAAAAAGATTCTTTAGTTGGAGTTGACGAGCTCGCTCCGGATGATGTAATTGTTCCAGACACTGATGCTGAATTTGAAGTAGACAATGTAATGTATATTGAATGGACTGCTACTATCCAGGAAAATGATTTCAATCCTAACAATGAATACTACATACAAATTGGGAATAGAAAATCAAAAACTATTAAAGTGGTCTTATCTGCCTGCTTGCCTGAAAGAAATAACTGCCCTACATATGACTGCGGGGAGGGATTTGACCAGGGAATTTGCAGCACTAATGGCGGGCTGTACATATTAAAAAACAGGTACCTTGCTGGAAGATGCGAGCTTCAAGGAGAGAATTATAATTGCATTCCGAGGACAAGAAGCGAATGCTTTGCTTCTGAAAACATTCTAGATGGGATAGGGCCTGAATATCAAAATATAACCAACTGCTGCACCAATGCAAATACCTGCGACACTGTCAACCATATTTACTGCGATGCTTATAACTTAGAGGTTCCTGATGCTACTGGCTATTGCAGCAGATGCTCAAGCAGGGACAGCGCTTATTGCAGCGGAGTTACAATACTGCCTCCTGTTCAACCTCCTGAAGATCACAAGGCATGTGGATTGAATCAAAATTGTTTAACTCTTGTTGGGGAAGGTGTTGATACATGTAGCAATAATAATCAATGCATTACAATTGATCCTCCTCCATTTGGGTCTGTTCATTCCGAATGTACTACAAATGGTCAGTGTGTTCAAGTAAGAGGTGCTGGTCAAAATCTATGCAACAGTAACAATGATTGTACAAATCCCCCTCCTCCACCAATTATCACGCCTTCGTCTTTAGTATTTGGAGAATTCGGACCAAGCGGAAGCGTGCAAAGCATAAGTCCTGAGATATTTTTGAGCTTGAGAAATGGGCATGATGGGAATGGGATTGCTACATGTTATTATAGAGAGGGATTTATTCCTCAAATAGAAGAAGGGTTTGACGCGAATGATTTCGACGGCGCTATGGAGTCAACAAGAATATTTGGAGGGACTACAAGATACAGCAAAACTTTGAATAATTTAAACATTGGAAATCATGAATACTATATAAGATGCCAAGATTCTAATGGCGCTTTAACTGCCCTGAAAAAAATCAGCTTCAATATTGTTATTCCTGCAACCCAACAATTGAGCATATTGTCCTCTAATCCAAAAGGCAATTATGGAAAAAGAACAGTTGAATTGGAGGCTACAACTAAAGGTGGTGTTGGAAATGTCCAGTGTGTTTTCTCAGGAATAGGTGCAAGCCAGCTAATAGGAAATCCTAAGATAGATCTCGGCAGCACGATTTTATTGCATAAAGCAACTGCTAATGCAGACCATGACGGAAATTACATTGTAAGAGTTGAATGCAATGATAATTCACAGCAGACTGCCCAGCAGGAATTTTCAATAAATATAATCGAGGATAGAATATCTCCTGATATAAGGCAAATTATAAGCACTGGAAACAGCAAGTACATTACTTTAAGCGAGGAAGCTGAATGCGAAATAGCTGCTGGAGATGTTCTGCCATTGGACGAGAATTCCTGGAAAAAAGTTGGAAGGGAAAAGGAAAACAAAGCAAAGCAGCTCATTACTGTCGGCGGCAGCTATTATTTGAGATGCAGTGATATATGGGATAATCAGATGAATATTGTGAGGATAAATCCTTAATCAAAGGGATAATACCTGTTAGTAAGCTATAATAAAATGTAGTATTTATCATGGGGATGGCTGGTTGAAAATGAAAAAAAGAGGACAAACTCAGGAAATATTTACTTGGATATTTGTCATAATCGTCGCTGTTGCTATTTTATTTTTTGGAATCAAACTGCTGAAGAATACTAATGAATTGAAAGATGATGTTTTAATTATCAAATTTTTTGATGACCTTGACAAGAAATTAAAGCAGTATTATTTCTTGGATAAAGGCAGCTCGGGAGAGGAAAAATTTTTACTGCCAAACAATGTCGAATGGGTTTGCTTTGTAAATCCAGATTCTTCTGATAAATATCCTGATTTTGTTGAAGAGGAAAATCTAATTAATGGGCTGAAAGAATTTAGCAATGTATTTGTCGGGCCGCTTGGACTGTATGAAGAAAACAGATTTAATGTGAGCACAAAATTATTTTTAACTAACCTGGTATGCAAAGAGGTATCTAGCGGGGCTTTAATCATTAATCTTGAAAACCTTGGAGTGAGAGATGGCATCGGCATTAGATAAAAAAAGAATTAATAAAAGAGGGATAGCTGTAACCTTTAACTGGATTTTTTCTTTAGTTGCCGGAGTCTTGATCTTTTTCTTCCTCGTTTATTTTGCTGTGCAGAATACTGACTTGTTTGGGAACGTAACTGCAAGAATTGTTGCAGAGGAATTAGATATTTTATTTTCCGGATATGAAACAATACAAACAAGAAGCATGCTTGACTTTGGAAAAAATGTCGAGCTGGATTTCTACTGCGATGATTCTACGCAAAAATTTAAAGTCAACGGCGAAACCGGCAAGACTATTTGGGATAAAATTATTTTTTCTCCCGACAAAATTGAAAGCAGCAAAATAAATGTCGCAACTGCTTCATGGAAAGTGCCTTTTAGGGTTGCAAACTTCATTTATATTTTTGATGAGAAATATAACATTAAAGACGATGTTGGAATCAATATTGGGCTAATCAATAATTTGAAAGGATCCGGGAAGAATGTTTTAATTTCACCATATTTTGATGGCAAATGTCAGAATGGAGAAGATGGTAAAAAGGTTATCCATTATAATAAGGAAACAGAAGAAGGATATGTTTGCTTCGACGGTAAAGATGACAAAAGTCCTGTCAAATTCTTTGGAGAGGCGATGCTAATTGGAGCTGTCTTATCTGACAAAGATAATTTTGAATGCGCTAAAAACAAAGCTGAAGAAAAGCTAAACATCATGAAAAAGGTTTTTGCAAATAAAAATAACAATCTTGAAGACACTGGCTTGTGCGAAGAGAATTCTCTTTATGGAAGATTCACTAATAAAATGAATATTTTAACTATTGATTTAATGAATAAAAACACGATTAATTCTTTTGAAAGCTGGAATAAAGACTTAATAGCTGGAGGATGTGCAAGTGTCTACTAAAACAAAAAAAGGACAGCTGGAGATAGGAATAACTACAATGGTCTTGGCAGTTTTTATTGTCCTGCTTTTGATCAGCATGGTTATTTATTTCAGGTTTACTTATCTTGAATTTGAGAAAACTAGAGAAGAAATCCTTGACCAGAAATACAGCGGATTGTTGAATGTAATCTCAGGAATGACTGAATTCAGATGCAGCAAGAATGGAGCTGAGGAAGAATGCTTAGATGCTTCCAAATTACATAATTTTAAACAAACAATTTCTGAAGATGGAATTGAAAATTATTATGACAATCTCTTTGGAAACGCCAATGGAATTTGGATTGAGGTGATAGAACCATTTGATGAAAACAAGGATTATTCTGACTCTGACTATTTTGAAATATATGGCGAAAAAGAAACTAAAGGATTGATTTACAGCGTTCCTGTTTCAATTTATTATCCTGATTATAAAAAATACAAAATAGGGATTTTAAAAATCCAAGGTGAACTATGAAAATAAAAAATAAAGGGCAAGCTGAAATCGTCGGGCTTGTTGTAGTTGTCCTGCTTTTAATATTTGCATTAATCTTTTTCATCAAAGTAAGATCTGGAGATGATGATAATGAAACTCAATTAATAAGGGCTAATTTTAAAGTCAACAGCGCTTTGAATGCTCTGATGAAAATTTCTGTCGGAGATAAGCAGATGAAAGACTTAATTGATGATTGCGTACTAGGCACTAATGCATGCGAAGGCGATTTGAGAAATAAGTTAAAACATTACCTTGAAGATTCAGAAAATGGATTGTTTAAGGATAAAAAATATCAATTCATTATCAGCAGAGGACAAGATGATTTGATTTCTTTAGGTAGCGGCTGCAAGGAAAATATAACTGCAAGCCCATTTTTTGTTAGAAATACTGGCAGAGTTGAATTAAAAATTTGTGGCTAACTAATGCTAACTAATTTTTCTCTGTCTTTACTTAGTAAGTTAGTTAGTAAGTTAGTAACTAAGAAAACTTTATATATTCAAAAACCCCGCTAAAACTAATGAAAAAATATCTTCTTCTAATAGAGGATGAGAAATTATGGGAGAAATTCAAGAGTTCTATTAAGAAAGACATCAATACTGAGATTATTGACATGATTAAGAAAAAGGTGATGGGGAAATGAAAAGAGGACAAGCTACAATCTTTATCATAGCTGGTCTTGTAATATTATTTGCGGCTTTCTTCATCGGCTATTTACAAAGCGAGAACTTTAGGAATAAAATTGAGAGCAGCCTTTTTAAAACAAGTGCTGTTCCTGAGCAAGCACAGGGGATTGTTTCTTATATTAGCAGTTGCATTGGCAGCATACTTGATGATGGAATTGATTTGCTGAGCTATCAAGGAGGCTATATTTACATACCAGATGAAATAAGAATAAACCCGAGAAGGCATTTACAAACTGATCCACTTCATAGGATACCCTATTGGCTTTATGGAAAAGAAGGCATTAAAGTTCCTAGCATAAAAGAAATGGAAGGGCAGCTTGAAAGATACGTTGATGAAAGATTTTCAGAAGATTGCAATTTTGAAGAATTTTCCGACTATGAATTTGACAATAAAAACATTGAAAGCGATGTTTCGATAAATGAAGATGGTGTTATAGTTACTTTAGACTCTTCAATGAATGTTATAATTAAGGAAGATACTTTTCCTCTTCAAGACTATATTATTCTTGAGAAAAAATCTAATCTAAAATTTTTGTATGATGCTGCTGTTAACATAATTAACAGAGAGATTGATAATTCTCCTATTGAATTTGTTACAATGAACTTGATCTCAACTTATGCAAGCGATAAATCAATCCCCCCTGTAGCTGGATTTGAATTTTCATGCAATCCTAAAACATGGACAATAGATGAAGTTGCTGCGAAATTGGAGAATTATTTGGGGGACAGATTAAGATATATACAGATAGAAAATACTAACTTAGATGAGCTGGATGCTTATTATAGAAACCTGCTTATTGACAAAGTATTTTTTTCCAAAAAAGACATTGATGTTGACTTTGAATACTTGACTGACTGGCCTTTATTGCTTGAAGTGTATCCGAATGACGGGAGATTATTAAAACCAAGCACCTTGAAATTCGGGATTCCATTTTTGCCTTTGCTCTGCCTGAATACTTATGACTTCAGATACAGCCTGGAATTTCCTTTGATGACTCTAATTGAGAAAGATGGAGAGACATTTAGGTTTCCAATTGAAGTTTATATCATAGATAATTACGGAGCTCGGCAAATTTCCGGGCAGATTGAAGACTTTGATTACGAAGAGGGAAAGGAGAGTAATTTCTGCAATATCGGGCAGAGATTGAGCAATGAAGTAAAAATTGTGACAGAGGATTTGACTACCGGAAACAAACTTGAAGACGTGCAGGTTAATTATCAATGCGGCTTGCTTAACTGCCTGCTTGGGGAGACAAAAACAAATAATTTTGAAGCTGTTTTCGACGAGAAATTCCCCCTCTGCCTGAATGGAAAAATGAGATTGAACAAGGAAGGATATGCCGAGTTTGCGCAGGAGATAAGCACACTTGATGAAGGAAGGCAGACAATTCTTGCCCAGATGAAACCGCTAATCGAGAAAGATATAATTGTAAGAGTAGTTGATCCTGAAGGCAGTGTCCGCGATTTGTCTGATGATGAAGAGGTTAGTGTTCAATTTAACTTAATAGACAAGCAATTTGGAGGATTCAAAGACCAGAGAGCTGCTGTTCTTGATGGAAAAGAAAATAAAATTCAGAAAATTGAGCTCGTTCCTGAAGAAGAATATGAGATAACTGCCAACTTGATTTTGAACCAGAAAATTTCTTTGCGTGGAGGCGTTGTGAGTGGGCAGGAGATAGGAAACCAAGAGGTTGAAAATGCATTCCTTGGAGGAGCTAAATTTGTTCAATACATAACTGATAAAGATCTGAAAAACAATAAATTAATCGTGTATGTTGTAAGCGAAGGCATACCTAAAAATGTCCTGCAATACTTTGATGCTGCTGATGTCAATGTTCTTGCTGAAAAATATAGAAATTTGATGAGGATTGGATATGAATAATTTGAGTAAAAAGTTCATTAGCATATTTTTTATGATTTTAATAATTGGAATAAGTTTCAATATCAGCGTTTCAGCTCAGCAAGCGACTGTTGTTGTAACATCTGCTGGAAGAGAATATGATGCTGACAATGATGGAGTGTGCAACTGGGAGAAAGGAAATTCAAAATATAATGGAAATGAGCAAGCTGCTGGAAGATATTGCACCATTACTGAGTATGGAGATTTATGTCCTGGCACCGAAGGAAGAGCTGGTAGATTTGGAAGAGAAGATAGTGGATGCTCTGCAGATCAATTAAGCAGGATAAGAGATTACTGGAGTGTTTCTGCTGGAGAATTAAAACCAAAATTTTTGAAAGTAAACTGGCTTACTGATTCAAGAAATGGAATAAGAGCTTATCAGGAAATTAATCTGGGTGACAATTTTAGAACTGCGGGAGAAGATGTAGAGATAAGAGATGTTTCTGTAAGCTGCTCGAATGACAAAGGGATAGTTTATCAAAATGCTAACATTGTAAGAGAAGATTCTGGGAAATTTGTCAATGCCAGAATTGTTCCTGTTGCTCCTGAAAATAGAGGGCAGAAAAGCAGAATAATTGAGCTGCAAGTTCACAGGCTTGGAGAAGGTGGTGGTAGAGGAGAGACTAGAACTGAAGACATCAAGCAGGAAAAACCAGGAGGGATTGACGAGATAAGGACTACCTGCACTGTAAGAACATATTCATGCATTAAAAGAGCTGATGAATCTGAAAATATAAACTGCGTTGACTTATATCCTCCTGAAAGCGATGAGATTGAAATTAGAATACCAATCGACACTGTTGTGATAAAGCCGGAAGAATTTTTAAAAAGAGGAATTGAGCTGTCACAAAATATTCTGGATCTAACTGAAAAATTGATTCCCAAAGTGAACAAGCTTTATTTTTTTACATTGAAATGGTGCGGGTATTCTCTTGCTGCCGTAACTGCTACAAACTTCTTTGGATTCTTGAGCGGATTTGCTGATCTTGCTGAGCTGATTTGGTATGGTCCTGAGGAATTGAGGAGCATAAGCTTGACCTTGCCTAGCATAAAGGATGACCCAACTACCAAAGGGATTGTTGAGAGAAAAGGATATCCTGATAAAAATAGATATAACAGCTTTATTATCAGCGGGAGAAGCATGTGCGCTGCTGCTGTTTGCCCGAAAAATTGGTGCAGATTGGGAAGTATACAGACAGGAACTGAATTAACAAAAAAAAATCCTATAACATCTGAAGAGGCTCAAAAATTTGAGGAAGCTTTTAATTCTAAAAGAGGAGGGACTAATTATAAACCAGAGTTTGAC